>Ga0256914_1000052_pt1 | contig 111720 bp, 91 predicted proteins | sample HulkmetaG_FD_191571 | JGI IMG/M metagenome (GOLD analysis project Ga0256914, IMG submission 191571) | Hydrothermal chimney microbial communities from Main Endeavour vent field at the Juan de Fuca Ridge, Pacific Ocean - Hulk | ecosystem: Environmental > Aquatic > Marine > Hydrothermal vents ...
GGGGCGGTGCTCACGGAATCGCAGCTTAAAGCGTTGGAAAGGGCCAAAGAAGAGAAAGATGGCCTGGGGTGAGATAGAAACCGAGCATGTTGGCTATCTTGGGGCCCAGGATACTTTTTACGTTGGTACATTGAAAGGAGTTGGGCGGATTTATCAACAGACCTTTATTGACACTTGTTCCGCTATGGGCTTTGCCAAGCTCTATACCAGCAAGGTTCCCATTAACTCTGCTGATTTTCTCAACGATAGGGTTATTCCTTTCTTTGACAAGTATGGGATTCCGATTTTGAGGGTTCTGACAGATCGAGGAACAGAGTTTTGTGGCAAACCTGATAAACATGACTATGAACTGTTCCTTGCCCTTAATGACATTGACCATACAAAGACCAAAGCCAAGAATCCTCAGACTAATGGGATCTGTGAGAGATTCCATAAGACAATGTTGGAGGAGTTTTACTCCGTGGCATTTTAAAAGAAGATCTACCAAAGTTTGGAGGAGCTTCAAAGGGATTTAGACGAGTGGTTGGCAAGATACAATCATCGCAGACCACATCAAGGAAAAAGATGTCAGGGAAAAACCCCGATGGAGACTTTTCTGGAGAATTTACCCTTGGCAAAGGAGAAAATATTGAGTAAACAAGCTGATGGTTGTCTGGCAGTTGCAGCTTAGCCAGACGCCACCTCAGAAGGGGTAGCTGTCAGATCAGGTCCTTAGCTACTATACTTTAATTCACTGATGGTTTTTAAAATTTTTTCTGAGGCAAAATCTATTTCCTCCTCTGTGTTGTATATACTGAAACTGAATCGTACTGTTCCCTGTATAGCTTCATAAGGGATACCCATAGCACTTAGTACGTGTGAGGGCTGCTCGGAATCTGAATTGCATGCTGCTCCGGCAGAGGCGCAAATGCCGTATTTATCATTTATTATGGACAGGAAAAGGCCTGCATCAATACCTTTAAAGCTTATATTGCTTGTATTTGGGAGCCTCATGTCTTTAGCACCATTAATTATGCTGTTCCATGTGCCTGACAATATTTTACTCTCAAAACTGTCTCTCAGGTTTTTGAGCTTTTTAATGTTATTTGTCATGTTTTTATATGCCAATTCACATGCCATACCCAGACCAATTATACCGGCACAGTTTTCTGTGCCTGCACGTCGCCCGTTTTCCTGATGTCCACCCCTCAAAAACGGAGAAAATTTTGTACCTCTTTTCACATATAGTGCACCTATGCCCTTTGGGGCGTGGAATTTATGTCCTGACAGAGATAACATGTCTATGGAACTATTCTTTAAATTTACAGGTATTTTTCCAGCAGCCTGTACTGCATCTGTATGAAAACATACACCACGCTTTTTTGCCATATAAGCGGCCTCTTCTACAGGGAATATAATACCGGTCTCATTGTTTGCCCACATAATACTTGCTATAGCAGTATCCCTGCTTAGGCTTCTTTCGTACGTTTCCATATCCAGTCTGCCTTTTGTATCCACAGGTATTTCTGTTACCAGATAACCATTATTTTTCAAATGATTACATAGTATTTTTATGGCAGGATGTTCAACCTTGCTTATAACAATATGTCTTTTATCTTTTGCTGTATGCAAAGCGGACATGATTGCAGTATTATCCCCTTCTGAACCACAACTGGTAAATATAATTTCATCGTCATATGCACCAATAAGTCTTGCAACCTGTTTTCGTGCATATGCTATTTTTTTGGCAACATGCCTGCCAAAATTGTGTGAGCTTCCGGGATTGGCATAAAACCTGTTCAGATACGGTAACATGGCATCAAGCACTTCCGGTGCTATCTGTGTTGTGGCATTATTGTCAAAATAAATAATTGTCATAGAATGTTATTCTCCAGATGTTACGGTTCCTGTGGATTCAAACAAATATTTCCATATTTCAGTTACAGCTTTTCTTAATTCATGAAACTCATTCTCATGAACAAGTGGTGGCTTGTTTTGCAATGTCATTCTGTGGATTTTTGATCTCAGGGTTATATAGGCCTTTTTAAGGATGCTGCCTTCATTTTTATTGATAACTCCTTGAGTTACAAGTGTTTCAATGATGCGTATATTGTCTGTCCATTTTACAAGATCATGATGCTTATGGGCATTCAGTAGAACCAGATATTGTACGAGAAACTCTATATCCACAATGCCTCCTATTCCCTGCTTAAGATCAAACATACCATTGACAGATCTTTTCATCTCTTTGCGCATACGTTCTCTCATGCCTTTTATATCATCTGATAGCTTTTTGGCATGCCTTTGCCTTGATAATACGTTAAAACGAATGCGCTGAAAAAGTCTTATTAATTCAGGATCGCCGCATACAGGCCTTGCCCTTACCAGGGCCTGGTGTTCCCATGTCCAGGCATTTTTTTCCTGGTAAGTTCTGAATGCATCAATATTGGCGACCAGTGTGCCGGATCTTCCGTTTGGACGCAATCTCATGTCAACATCATACAGTTTTCCGGCGGATGTGTTAACAGTGAGGATGTGGATGATCCTCTGTCCAAGCCTGGCAAAAAATGCTGTCTCATCTATTGGACGTTCACCATCCGTTGTTTTGCCTATATTTCCTTCGTGAAGAAATACAAGATCAAGGTCGGAGCCATATCCAAGTTCAATACCCCCAAGTTTTCCATAGGCTATTACAATAAAATTTGTCCGTGGTTTTTGTGAAGGAAAAACAGGTGGTTGTAGCAGGTAATCCGTAAGTTCTTCGTTGAACTTGTTGTGTTTTGTTGTCTTTTGGGGTTTGCCATGCCTGTGTATCATATGAGACCATGCGAGATCAAAGACCTTATCTAACACAACCTCTGCAACGTCTGTGAGATGGTCACTTACTTTCATTAATGGGACAGCATTGCTTATATCTGCTGCGGCTATACGCAATATGTTTGAATGCTTGAATATATTTAGATTTGTTATCTGGCTTTCATCGTCCTTGTCAGGATCATGATCCAGCCTTTGATAAATGTCTTTTTCAAGCTCCTTTTTATCAGGAGGAGTATATAGGGTGCGGGGATCAATAAGTTCGTCCAGCAGTACAGGATGTTTTGCAAGATATGATATTATCCATGGGCTGGCAGAGGCAAGGTTGACAAGATGAACAATTGTGTCCCTGTTTTCCAGAAACAGGGAAAGATAGTTTGTTCGTCTTTCTATGGTCTTAATAAGCTCTGCTATTCGGTTGAGAACAAGAGAGGAATCTTTCTTTTTTGCAATTTCCTTAAGTAATATAGGCAGCAAACGGTCTATACGTGCCTTCCCTTCACTGCTTATAGCTTTGGTTTGTGGTGCATTTTTCAGGTTGTCAAGAATGGCAATAACTGAAGCAGGATCATCAAATCCTGCTTCAGCAAGGATCTTTTTTGTATCTTCATTCAGTTCTGTATTATACCATACTGTTTCCAAACCGGAGTTGTTGTCATAATTTGAGGTGCTGTGTCTTTTTGTTGCAAGAAGGTCGTCAAAGTGTTTATGGATACAGGTCATATGCAGGAGTAGCTGTTTCTCAAAACTTTCCCAATCATCAAAACCCATTGATATTGCAAGACAATATTTTGCAATATCGTCTTTTGGAAGTACATGTGTCTGTTGGTCAGAAAATTCCTGCAGCCTGTGTTCCACGTTACGTAGAAAGATATACCCCTCTTTCAGTTCATTATGTGTTTCATGTGAAACATATCCTCTTGACGACAGTATGTTTAGTGCCTTTAACAGATTGGGCTCCTGAAGAGCAATGTCTATACCTCCTCTTGTAAGCTGAAACACATGAACGAAAAACTCTACCTCGCGTATGCCGCCGGGACCAAGCTTTACATTTGCAAGAGAGGTCTTGTTTTCTGTTTCAAGAGATATCTTATGTTTCATCATTCTCAGGGCATCAAACACACCAAAGTCTAAGTACTTTCTGTATACAAAGGGTGTTAATCTGTCTATAAACATGTCTGCATCTTGTTTAGCGCCGGCTATTCCCCTTGCCTTTATCCAGGCATAACGCTCCCATTCCCTGCCCTGTGTTTGATAGTAATGTTCCATTGCGTCAAAGTCCATAACAATAGGGCCACTGTTTCCAAAGGGCCTCAGCTCTGTATCAACACGAAATATAGTGCCATCAGGAGATGAAGACCCTATGATCCTTATGATGGATTTGCACAGGTTGGTGAAAAACATCTGGTTTGTGATGTTTTTTGAACCCTGTGTAGTTCCTTTTTCAGGATAGGCAAATATAATGTCTACATCCGATGAAAAATTGAGCTCCTGTCCTCCCAGTTTACCCATACCAAAAACAGCGAGATGTTGTTCCTTGCCGTTTTTATCTGTAGGAATTCCTGATTTCATACTCTGCTGTTTATACAAAAAGGATATAACAGTATCGATAATGCAATCTGCCAGATTGGACAAGTCCTGTACTGTTTCGTAGAAGTCGGCGACAGATAATATGTCCCGCCACGCAATACGCAACATCTCGCGCAATCTGAAACGGCGCACTACCATAGAAAATTCCGTTTCATTATTGTTAACAGGAAATCTGGACAGGTTATAGCTTAATTTTTTTTTGTATTGATCTTTTGTATAGCTTGAATTCAGATCTCCTGTGACAAACAGGTCATGCAGTAATTGGGGGGCGCGAATAAAAGACCTTGATATAAAATCGCTCAAGGTCATTATATGTTTGAGGGAGTCTGTAAAGGCAGGATCATCGGGCAGGATTATGCCCTTATTGTCTGCAGATTCACAAAGGGAGTTCCATTTGTTTTCTTTTTCTTTTTCAAGTATTGCTAAAGGACAGGATGTCATATCTTAAGGATGGAGTATATAAGGTCTTTTGCCTTTTTTGCGTTTGCTTTGCCTCTGGTTTTTTTCATGATCTGGCCTACCAAAAAGTCTACAGCCTTTGTTTCTCCTGATTTTATATGTTCAACGACCGAGGCATTTTCTTCTATGACTTCGGTTAGAATTTTTTTGAGTGTTTCTTTATCAGAAACAGGTTTCAGGCCCTGTTTTTCTACAATAGTTGCAGGGGAATCATATGAATCCAACATCTCCTGCAATACACAGCGGCCAATTGCCTCTGTAATTTCACCGCTGGTAATCATGTTTATAAGGGCTGAAAATCTGTCCGGTGTTATTTTTGTTTTGTTGAGTGCAGATGAATTGTCATTCAGAATCCGGAAAAGTTCTTTTATAATCCAGGTGCTCAGTTTCTTTTTATCTGTACATTTGGAAGCACAGGCGCTGAAAAAATCAGAGATCTCTTTTTCTTTTGTGATAATTAAAGCATCGTTTTTTGATATACCGAATTCTTCTATAATACGATTAAGGTATTGATCCGGCAGTTCGGGCATTTTCTGTCTTAAATTATCAATAAACCTTTTATCAATATTTACCTCAACAAGATCAGGATCGGGAAAGTATCTGTAGTCAGGTGCATCTTCCTTGCTTCGCATCGGAAAGGTCTTTTTGGTTGTTTCATCAAACAGTCGTGTTTCCTGATCTATATGTCCTCCTGAATTTAATATCTCTTTTTGCCGGTTTATTTCGCTTTCCAATGCATCCATTATAAACCTGAATGATGACATGTTTTTTATTTCAGTACGGTTGCCAAATGTTGAACTGCCCTTTGGACGCAGTGATATATTGACGTCACACCGTAACTGGCCACGTTCCATCATGCAGTCACTAATGCCAATATATTTTAAAATATGCCGCAGTTTTTCAAGATACGTACGTGCCTCGTTTATGGATCGTAACGGGTTCTTTTCATGATCGCACACTATTTCAATAAGGGGCACACTGGAACGGTTATAGTCTACCAGGCTGTAATCAGCCTCTTCAAACGATTTGGATGAATGAACAAGTTTGCCGGCATCTTCTTCAAGATGAATACGTTTTATTCCTACAGGATAGGATTCTCCATTGTCGCCTGTTATTTCCAGAAAACCGTTTTCACAAAACGGGGTTTCATACTGTGATATTTGATAGCCCTTTGGCAGGTCAGGATAAAAATAGTTTTTACGTGCAAATTCGGATACATGGTTTATTGTGCAATTTAATGCCAAACCAGCCATGATAGTGTATTCCACGGCCTTTTTATTCAGTACCGGCAATGCTCCTGGCTGACCTGTGCAAACAGGACAAATATGTGTGTTAGGTGGAGCATCGTACATTACCCTGCAGTCACAAAACAGTTTTGACAGGGTTTTCAGCTCAATGTGTGTTTCAAAACAGATGATAGAATCATATTCCATATTTGATTTTCCTGATATTGTAGAAGAACATTTTCGGACGGGAAAGTGTACAGTATCAAAACAGGCATGGTGGCAAAAACACCATAGCCATTCTGAATATAAAAAACAGAGTCTGTTTTTTTATTGGATGTTTTTTAAATGTATTCTTCAGAAACTGAAAGGCATATAAACAATGCCTACAGGGTATTGCAATGTTCAAATGTATAGGCAACCCTTAGCAATGTTTCCTCATCCATATAGTTTCCCGTTATTTGCAGTCCAACAGGCAGGTTGTTTGCTGTACCGCATGTGAGACTCAGACCTGGCAGACCGGTCAGATTAAGAGAAACGGTATAAATATCCACAAGGTACATCTTTAAGGGGTCTTTTGTCTTTTCACCTATTGCAAAAGGAAGCACAGGTGATACTGGGCTGAAAAGGCAGTCCACATCTTCAAAGACCTTGTTAAAATCTTGCTGTATCAGGGTCCTTACCTTCTGTGCCTTGAGGTAATAGGCATCGTAATATCCTGCTGAAAGTACATATGTACCCAACATTATACGGCGTTTTACCTCTCTGCCAAATCCTTCTCCCCTTGTGGTTTCGTACATGTCTTTAAGATTGCCACCCTCATCTGTCTTTCTGAGACCATATTTGACTCCGTCAAACCTGGCCAGATTACTGCTTGCCTCTGAGGTGGCTATAATATAGTAGGTGCTAACAGCATATTTTGTATGGGGCAAAGAAACTTCAACAATGGTTGCTCCATGTTTTTCCATCAATCCGGCCGCATTCATAACAGCCTTCTGTATTCTTGAGTCCAGGCCCTTTACGAAATATTCTTTGGGTAGTCCTATTTTTATTCCCCTGACGCCTTTTTTCAGGTTAACGGTAAAATCGCAGACATCGGTTTTGATAGAAGTTGAATCCCGTCTGTCATATCCGCATATGGAATTAAGAAGCAGGGCACAGTCTTGTGTGGTTTTTCCTATTGCCCCTACCTGATCAAGAGAAGATGCGTATGCTATGAGCCCGTATCTCGAAACCCTTCCATAGGTTGGTTTTATGCCTGTAACACCGCAGAATGCGGCAGGCTGACGTATGGATCCGCCCGTATCTGATCCTATGGCCAATATAGCCTCTCCTGCTTTTACAGCCGCGGCAGAGCCTCCGCTTGACCCGCCTGGAACGCAGTTTGTGCTGATCGGATTACGTGTAGCCCCGAATATACTGTTTTCAGTGGAAGAACCCATGGCAAATTCATCCAGGTTGGTTTTTCCTACAAGAACAGCACCGTGATCTAAAATTTTTTGGACTGCTGTAGCATTGTAGGAAGGAATGTAATCTTTCAGTATTCTGGATGCACAGGTAGTTTTTATATTTCTGGTACACAGATTGTCTTTAATAGCGACAGGAATGCCATCTATGAAAGATTTGGGTTTTCCTTTACTAAATCTCTTGTCTGCTTCATCTGCTTGTTTCAATGCCTGTTCTTCAAGGATAGTTATGAAGGCATTGATACTTGCTTCCTTTTCCTTTATGCGTTTAAGTACCGATTTGGTTATGTCACGTGAGCTTGTTTCTCGTCTCCTTAACATTTGTGCCAGTTCGGCAGCGGTTTTATCACATAGTTCCATGTATCAACCTTTTATTATTATGAGCATGCCAAGGTATACCCAACCAACAATCAGGATGTTTTGCAATACAGTACCCATTGACAAATGCAGGGCACAGTAGATGTTCCAGGTTTTCATCCCTGTTTAGGTGTTTGATTTTACTGCAAGGCAGTGGTTTTTCATTGAATAACGTTTCCTTTTGCCCGATATTTTCACCTGCCCTGTATGAACAAGATATGTGAAAATATCTTATTTCCGTACTGGAAACTCGATAATGCCCCACAATCTGTCTGAGGATGGAGAACAGATGGAAACAAGATATGTGTTAAACCGGAACAAAGGTTTTTATAGTAAAATATACCTAACCGTTCAAACAGGTCATGTCAATATGAAATCAGAATTTTAACATTGGGATTACCTTTTGCCAAGGCTGTTGGGTATGGAGAAAAGATGATTGTATGAAAATCAATGGAGTTTATTGCCCATCGGTTGGCATAAAGCGTAAAAACAGCTTTTTACAACATCTTGTACAATAGGTTTCTTGAAGCAGGAAGGTTATATTTGAAAAAATTGAATGCAGATTTTATCTGTGATATAAACACTGCGTCATGATAAAATCGTACTGCTTTGGTTTATAGAGATTAAGAGACTGGAGAGGAGTTATGTCAAAGATCAACAAAAGCCTAATTACAAATATTTCAGCTTTTTTGTGTTTTATGGCAGGTCTGCTGTTGCATATAGAAATATTATACAGTATGGGACTGTTTGCCCTGTCAGGGGCAATAACGAACTGGCTGGCAATATACATGTTATTTGAAAAGGTTCCTGGATTATACGGTTCCGGTGTTATACCGGCAAGATTTGAGGATTTTAAGACAGGCATACATGAACTTGTTATGGGACAGTTCTTTACCCGGGAGAATATAGAACATTTTTTTTCACATTCTGCTTCTGAAGGCATAGACCTTACGCCTGTGATAGAAAAGATAGATTTCAGCCCTTCGTTTGATGCTATCCTTAGTGTAATTTCAGAGTCATCTTTCGCTCCCATGCTCAGTATGATAGGCGGAGTTGGGGCATTAATGCCCATGAAAGAATCTTTTACTGTCAAGATCAAACAGACCTTTACGGAAATTGCAGGCAGTAATTCCATGAAGGATGAAATTAAAACAGTACTGAAACATACAGCAGATATTGATGATGTTATACACAAGATCGAGCAGATTGTAAAAAGGCGTCTTGATGAACTGACGCCTGAAATGGTCAAGGAGATAATCCAGGATATGATACGCAAGCATCTTGGCTGGCTTGTGGTATGGGGGGGTGTTTTCGGAGGCTTGATAGGTCTTGTTACGGCCATGTTTCATTAGTAATCCCATGGCTGGCTATTTTATCCGCCTTGTTATATTCAGGCCTTAATCCCCGGAGTATCTCATGTCTGTTATTGGAAATTCCGCATGCCTTGATCGTTAACAAACCATCCCTTTTCTATATAGACATTAAAAATTAATATAAAAAAGCAGTGTTGGAAACTGGTGTGCAGGGTAATACCGTGATCAGTGTTGAAAATGTTTTTAAAAGTTTTGGCGGAAATGTACTTTTTGAAGGACTGAATTTTAAATTGAACCCGCGGGAACGGGTTGGTATTGTTGGCAGAAATGGACATGGCAAGACAACGTTGTTTAAACTGATAGCGGGCGAGGAGGAAACGGATAAAGGCTCCATAACCATTCCTAAGAATTATCGCATAGCTTATGCAAAGCAGCAACTTGTCTTTACAGAAAATTCGATTCTGGGCGAGGGTAAAAAGGCCCTTCCCTTGAATGAACAGAACCATGAATGGAAGGTGGAAAAAATACTTGTTGGTCTGGGATTTGCCCTGAAAGATTTGCACAGACATCCTGACGAGTTTTCAGGCGGATTTCAGGTTAGGCTTAACCTTGCAAAGGCGCTTGTTTCTGCTCCTGACCTTCTTCTCCTTGATGAACCTACAAACTACCTTGATATTACATCAATACGATGGCTGGAAAATTTTCTTAAAACCTGGCCAAACGAACTGATGTTGATATCACATGACAGGGCGTTCATGGATAGTGTGGTTACCCATATTGTGGGAATCTACAGGAAGAAGGCTCGCAAGATTGCAGGTACTACGGAAAAATATTATGCCTGGATCGTCCAGGATCAGGAGGTGTACGAAAAGACACGCATTAATGACGAAAAGCGGAGAAAAGAGGTCCAGATATTTATCAATCGCTTCAGGGCCAAGGCAAGACTGGCCAACCTTGTAAAATCCAGAATCAAGACCCTTGAAAAGACTGAAAGCAAGCAGAAAATAAAAAAGGAAAAACATCTTGAATTTTTTTTCAAGGTGTTGCCGTTCAAGGGAAAATATATGTTGCAGGCAGAGAATATATCTTTTGCTTACAGGCCAAATGATTTTATTATCAAAAATTTCAGTTTTTCAATAATGGCAGGGGAAAGGATATGCATAGTCGGGCCTAATGGCAGGGGAAAGACGACACTGTTAAAGATTCTGAGTGGTGCTATCTCTCCTGATTCCGGCAGGATTACCCGTCATACCGAGGTGAAATCCGGAGTTTTTGAACAGACAAATGTGGAAAATCTCAACCCTAATTATACTGTTGAAGAAGAGATCCTTGCATCCTCACCTCATATTGATCGGCAGACAGCACGGAATATCTGTGGCGCCATGATGTTTGGCGGGGATGATGCCCTTAAAAAAACAAGTGTATTATCAGGAGGAGAAAAAAGCAGGGTAATGTTAGGGAAACTTCTTGCAAGTCCCGTTAATCTTTTGCTTCTTGACGAACCTACAAACCACCTTGATATGGAATCAAATGATGCCTTGTTAATGGCCCTGAATAATTTTGGCGGGGCTATTGTAATGGTCACCCATAATGAGATGTTTCTTCATGCCCTTGCTGACCGTCTTGTGGTGTTCAAGGATAATGGTATTGATCTTTTTGACGGTTCATATGCCAGATTTCTTGATAAGGTTGGATGGGATAACATTGTAGATTCCAATCCATCCCCTAAAAGGACTGTTTCTGGTCAGGATGTTGGTCTCAAAAAAAACAGGCGTAGTTTGCGACGTGAAAAATCAAGGCTGATTTTTGAACGTTCTCAGGCAATAAAGGTTATAAAACAGGATATTGAAAAAGTGGAAGCCAAGATAGAGTCCTCTGAATCTCTTCTTGAAAAATACAACATGGAGGCCATTGAGGCATCGAAACAGGGAAACGGAGACAGGATAGCCAGATTGTCAAAGAAAATACGCAATCTTCAGTCGGATATAGGCAGTTTGTATAATGACCTTGAGGCCCTGCTTAACAGGCTTGATAACAAGGAGTCAGATTTTGACAGGTTAATCGATGCATGTGAGTAAAACACATGGTTTTTAATCCCTGTGTATAAAATATGATAGTTTTTAACGTATTCTGGTACAGTGAGATTGCGAAAAATGGTCATTTGTGGCTGCTATGTGTTAAGAGGAGATAATTGTGGCGCGTATATCTCCGTTTGAAGATTACACGGAAAGATATGAGGACTGGTTTGTGAAAAACAGATTTGCATACCAGTCTGAACTGAATGCAGTAAGAGCACTTTTGCCTGCCTGCGGTAAAGGTGTTGAAGTGGGTGTAGGCACGGGATTGTTTGCAGCGCCTCTACGTGTTCGTTTTGGTGTGGATCCTTCCATAAACATGTTAATGCAGGCTGCAAAAAAGGGTATTCTGGTTGTTAAAGGTATTGGAGAAGATCTTCCTTTTGCAGCAGATGTATTTGATTTTGTGTTGATGGTAACTACGATATGTTTTCTCGATAACGTCTTGCAGGCCTTTCGTGAAGTAAAGCGGGTTTTAAGACCATGCGGTGTCTTTCTGGTAGGGTTTATTGACAGGGAGTCCGTTGTTGGCCGTCAATACCTTAAATTTAAAAATCAAAATGTTTTTTACCGTATAGCGGATTTTTATTCTGTGGATGATGTAACAGATCTTATGAAAAGCGCAGGGTTCAGAAATTTCAGCTTTGTTCAGACAATTTTTCATGTCTTGCCGGAAATAACAGAGGCAGAGTCAGTAGAGAAAGGATCTGGCAAGGGATCATTTGTGGTGATTAGGGGCACTAAATAATTTTTATTCACGAACCTGACCATACCAAGTAAGAGCTTAAATGATAAGAAATAACAAATCCTTATCAGAATTAAAAAAGGCGGTTCAAAAGGGCGAACAGCAAATTGCTGTAACAGGGCTGAGTGGAACGGCATTGTCCTGTTTCCTTTCATGTTTTTTGATGGATTTTGACAGGCCTTCCCTTATTGTGCTTCCGGATAAAAGAGATGCATTACGACTTGTAAAAGAACTCCGCTTTTTTATGTCGCGTTTGAATGGATCTGAATCAACAGAAGGTATGCGTATTTTTGAGTTCCCAGCCTACAATGTGTCGCCTTTAACCGGACTGAGCCCCAACAGGGAGGTCATTGCCAAACGTATTCAGGCGCTTTATGCCCTTGTATCCAACAAAAACCCTGTGGTGGTTACCTCCCTTGATAACCTGTTTTTCAGGATTATGCCTAAACAGGCCCTTGTTAATTTTGCTGAATACATAGAAACAGAAGAAGAGATAGACAGGGATTCCTTGTTAAGGAAACTTGAGATTGGTGGTTACCAGAGGGTATCGCTTGTAGAATATTGGGGAGATTACTCTATTCGTGGCGGTATTATTGATATCTTTTCACCTTTTTATTTTATGCCCATAAGGCTGGAGTTTTGGGGAGACCGTCTTGAATCTATCAGAAGTTTTGACCCTGTCAGCCAGAGATCTGTTCAACATTTTAAAAATGCGATTTTACTTCCTGCCCTGGAAATTATAACTGATGATGCAAATATAAAACGGGCCAGATTAATGGGCAGGCTTCCTGTGCAGGATAAGGAAACATGGAGATTTCCGGGTCAGGAGGCGTGGTTAAACCATTTTTTTGAACACCCCGATGTCCTGTTTGATTATGTGCCTGATAACTGTCTGCTTACCCTTGTAAGGTATCATTCAGCACCCAGGATATTTGAAAAAACTCAAAAAAAATATATGGCAGAGACAGACAAGTATTGCAGGGAGGCATCATTGCAGGCGGTGCCTTTTCCGGATACTGAAGGTCTGCTGGTACCGTATGAAGATATTGCCGGGGCAATGGGACAATACCAGCGGTTGTATCTTGATACCCTTGGTCTGGATACGGAAACCGGACAGGGTGTCACTGTTCACGTAACAGGCCGGTTTGAGCTGGAGGACAATATCCAGCTGCGTCTCTCTGACAAGAAAAAATTTTCCCTTGCACCCCTTGTGGAGAAAATTTCCCGGTGGATTGATATGCGAGCACAGATAGTGCTTGTGTGTCGTACGGAAAAACAGGCAGCAAGGTTACAGGAGATTCTGTTTACCTATAAGAAATTCCAGGTAAAACAGATCGTATCATCATGGTCCGAGATTCCTGAAGATCCGGGTTTGTATATATGTATTGGCAATCTGGCCAAAGGTTTTATCTATGAAGAGATAGGGCTTTTTGTAATCAGTGAAGATGAGATATTTGGTGTAAAAAGGGCCTATGCAGGACGCAAGGCAAAGGCAGATCAGAAGCCCCTTGCCTGGTCGAGTTTCAGTCAGTTAAAGTCAGGTGATTTTGTTGTTCACGAGGATCATGGTATAGGGCAGTATCATGGCCTTGTTAAGATAGAAATGAACAACAGGGTCAATGAATTTGTTCTGATACACTATGCAGACAATGCCAAGCTTTATATACCGGCCGACAGGGTCAGCATTTTGCAGAAATATGCCGGGGCAGACGACAGGGAACCTGCACTTGACCAGTTGGGCGGGCATTCCTGGCATGTAGTAAAGCAGAAGGCAAAAAAGGCAGTTACGCGTGTTGCCAAACAGCTTGTTGAGATTTATGCACTTCGCAGTTACAAGAAAGGCTATGCCTTCTCACCTCCGGATCATTACTTCAGGGAATTTGAGGCTACCTTTGAGCATGAAGAAACCGAAGACCAGAACAGGGCAATTGAAGCTGTCCTTGATGATATGACCTCTGAAAGGCCTATGGACAGGCTTATATGCGGGGATGTAGGTTTCGGTAAGACCGAAGTGGCGCTAAGGGCTGCATTCAAGGCCGTGTCTGACGGCAAGCAGGTCGGCGTTGTTGTTCCAACAACGGTACTTGCTGAACAGCACTTTCAGACTTTTAAGAAACGAATGGATCCTTTTGGTGTCCGTATTGGTGTGTTAAGCCGGTTTAAGACCAGAAAACAGCAGTCAGAACTTCTTGCGAACCTCAGATCCGGAAAGGTAGACATTGTAATAGGAACGCACAGGTTGCTGCAAAAAGATGTTAAATTTGCGGATATGGGGCTTTTGATAATTGATGAAGAGCAGAGATTCGGGGTCAAACAGAAGGAACTTCTGAAAAAATACCGGGCAACAGTTGATGTCCTAGCCATTACTGCTACACCCATACCAAGGACACTTCATCTTTCCCTGATGGGGGTATGTGATCTTAGTGTGATTGAAACACCGCCTGCAGACAGGCTGTCAATTCAGACTGTTCTGTCAAAATATGATACAGATCTTATCCGTAAGGCGATTAGCAATGAACTGGCACGGTCAGGCCAGGTGTTTTTTGTTCATAACAGAGTATATGATTTGGATGTTGTAACATCGAGATTAAGACAGATTGCACCTGAGGCAAGAATAGCCATAGCACATGGCCAGATGAAGAAAAAGGATCTGGAAAGAACAATGCTGGATTTTCTTGACGGGAAAACTGATGTTCTGGTTTGCACATCTATTATAGAATCAGGTCTTGATATTCCGTCTGCAAATACCATTATAATTGATCAGGCAGAGCAGCTTGGCCTGGCACAGATATATCAACTGCGCGGGCGTGTTGGCAGGTCAGACAAAAAATCCTATGCCTATCTCCTTGTTTCCGATGGAACAAAACTTACAAAGGATGCAGAAAAGAGGCTGAGGGCGTTAATGGATTTTTCTCATCTTGGAGCGGGTCTTCATCTTGCAATGCATGATCTGAAGATTCGTGGAGGAGGTAATATCCTTGGCTTTTCGCAGTCCGGCCATATCTCCAGTATAGGCTATGAACTGTATCTTAAGCTTGTGGAACGTACAGTGGCGGAACTCAAGGGAGAGGAATGGCATGATGATATTAACCCTGAAATAAATATAGATATTCCTGCCTATCTGCCGGGAGATTATATTATTGATACTGATGTAAGGTTGAATCTGTACAGGAGATTATCCTCTCTTGTTGAAGCAAGCGAACTTGTTGCTATGGAAGAGGAAATAAAAGATCGTTTTGGAACTCCGCCCAAAGAGGTTGAAAATCTCTTTGGGCTTATGTCTATCAGGATTCTGCTGAAACAGCTCTATATAACAAAACTGGATATTGGTCCCAAGACTGTTTCTGTTACCTTTGCAGATAATCATGATGTAAACCCTGAACATATTGTGGATCTGATTAATAGACGACCTGACAAATATCGTATGATATCAGATAACAAGTTAAGTATTCGTACGGGACAGATTTCAGAAGACCTTGATAAGATTTACAGGGAAGTGGAAACGATACAATCGCTTAAAAGGCACCCAGCTGGCATTTCTTGATTTTTATGCCCATGGTTTCACAGGCAGAAGACACATCCATCTTGCTGATTCTTAACCGGAATGCGATATCCCAGGCTGCCTTGCATGTAAGCCGTCCGTTGGTTGAGGCATCGATAATTGCACTTTCAAGTTCTGCTGATATTGATTGTGCTGGTGTTATTATTTTTTTTTCAGGTTTGTAACCAAACAGACCTAACTGGCACTTTACGATGTTAATACCGAGAAAGTCTGTTGTACGTCCTACCTCTATTGGATTTATATTGAGATCTGCTGCGATTTTTGTTGCCATGCGGCATGAAATATTTCCATTTTTTGCTGTCTGTTTTAATGCATCAACAACAGATGAAATGGGCTCCCATGTTTCGGGCAATGTCTTGTCTTTGTATTTTTTTGTGTTATCCGACATTTGAATCCCTCCTTGTAGTGTTATAATACTCATATAGTTATAATAAAACTGTAAACAATAAACTAAGGGCTGTTGCATGCTGTGTTTTTTTATGGATATAAACATAACATATGCGACAACTGATTACCATTATGTTCCTGTTTGATTGTGCGGAGAAAAGGAGATGATAAAGGAAAATGTAACGAAGATATTAAAGGAGCTTCCTGATGATGTTAAACTTGTAGCAGCAGCAAAAACAAGGACCCCTGAAGAGGTATTGGAGGCGGTGGAAGCAGGTATTGAAATTATAGGAGAGAACTATGTGCAGGAGGCAGAAGTCGCATTTAAGGTGGTGGGGCACAGGGCAAAATGGCATATGATAGGTCATTTGCAGTCCAACAAGGCAAAAAAGGCTGTGCTCATATTTGATATGATAGAAACCGTAGATTCCATCAAGCTTGTCAAGGCTATTAACAATGCCTGTAAAAGTGCAGGCCGATCCATGTCTGTTCTTGTGGAAATCAACAGTGCAAAAGAGACACAGAAGACGGGTGTAATGCCTGAAGATGCGGTGGCCTTTATTAAAGATATATCCTCTTTTGATCATGTTTCTGTTGAAGGCCTTATGACCATGGGACCGTTTTCGGCTGATGCTGAATATCTTAGACCGTATTTTAGATGCACCAGGGAACTGTTTGAAGAGATAAAAGCCCTTGATATCCCTAACGTACAGATGACTTATCTGTCCATGGGTATGTCCGATTCATACGCTGTGGCTATTGAAGAGGGAGCAAATCTTGTAAGAATAGGCACAAAAATATTTGGGGAACGAAATCAGAAACCTGCAAGAACGTTCGGGTAAACCCGAATTGTGCTTCTCAAAAACAGCAGGGCTGTGCTGTTCGGGTTTTTATCTTCCCTGTTCCGGGACAGGACACGATCCAACATGAGTCTTTAAAAAATGTCATCTTTTATAATAGCGCTGTATGTCTATCGGATCAGGAAAACCTGAAGTATGGATAAAAGGATGGAGATATTGATGGTTGATTCTCATAAGATATTGACGGTTTTTGTTACAGGAGGAGCAGGATATATAGGTTCCCATACCTGTGTTGAACTGCTTGATGCCGGGTACAGGGTTGTTGTGTTTGATAACATGAGCAACAGTCATCCCGAGGCCTTACGCCGGATAGAACGTATCACGGGCAAGGAGTTGGTCTTTGTAAAGGGTGATATTCGCAACAGGCCTGCTTTGGAGTTGGCCATTGCAGACAGCAGATGTCATGCGGTAATTCATTTTGCAGGTCTTAAAGCGGTAGGAGAATCAGTAGAAAAGCCCCTGGAATACTATGATAACAATGTAGTCGGTTGTTTGCGGCTGTTAGAGGCCATGAATGCCTGTGGTGTCAACAGAATTGTTTTCAGTTCATCTGCCACTGTGTATGGTGAACCCCAGTGGCTGCCCCTGACAGAAGACCACCCCCTGTCATCAACCAATCCCTATGGCCGAACAAAGCTTGTTATTGAAGATATGCTACGTGATCTGTACAGGGCCCAACCCGAATGGCGTATAGCAATCCTGCGTTATTTTAACCCGGTAGGCGCACACAAAAGCGGACTGATTGGAGAAGATCCCCGGGATATTCCAAACAATCTTATGCCATTTATCAGCCAGGTTGCCTCTGGACGTCGTGACTGTCTTAATATCTGGGGGAATGATTATCCAACTCCTGATGGTACAGGTGTTAGAGACTACATCCATGTAGTAGATCTTGCCAAAGGACACTTAAAGGCCCTTGAACGGCTTGAAAAGCCGGATTGCTTTGAGATTAATCTGGGTACGGGCAAAGGTTACAGTGTGCTTGAGATGGTAAAGGCCTTTGAGGAAACAAGCGGTCAAGCCGTTCCTTACAGATTTGCTTCCCGGCGTCCTGGAGATATTGCCTCGTGTTATTCAGACCCGTCACGGGCAGAACAGTTTTTGGGTTGGAAGGCAGAAAAGGGGTTAAGGGAGATGTGTGAGGACACATGGCGGTGGCAGAAGCGGAATCCAAATGGCTATGCGAGTTAGTTTGTACATTATGCAGGTATTCATTTTGCCTTGTATTTTTGTTTTCATGCCCTGATTTCAAACAAACCGGTGTTTATGGACCTTTTTTACCGTCCGTAACGAATAATGAAGGCGATGTGCCCGGTACTTCAGACTTGTCTGTGTAAAGGGCTTTCATCTCTGTCCTGTTCTTGAAGGCTGTTCGTAATAGCTCAATAAATAGGGGCAGGAGCAGAAGAAAAATCCTCCTGCCCCGGTGGTGCGTTTGCTGTTATCCCCCTTATTATTGAGCTGATACAGATGTTCTCTTTCAGACAAGGTAGCTGTCTAATGCATATAAGACATTGGAAAAGCCTCAATGTCATGATAGAGTTGTTTTAAGGATACCTGTTATGTTTTTATTAACCTGTAGTGACAACAGAGGGCAATGATATGGCAACAATAGAGGTGAAGGGAGAAAAGATACGCAAGGCGGTCAAGTGGATTTCTTCAATGTGCAAGGAGGATAACCATAAAAAGATAACAACACTGATTCAAGAGGCATCTAACCGGTTTAACCTGTCTCCAAAAGATGAAAATTTTCTCAAGTCATTTTATGCAGATGTGGATAAGGAACAGACATTGTAGAAAAATCTGTTCCTTAATAAGTGCAGGTAACCGGAAACTTGTCAAAACTGTTGTTCAGCAGATACCTTTTTCATTAATCTCAAACATATTATAACAGTACTGTAATACAGCAGGATTACAACAATAGATGCAATAATGCCAAAGGCAAGAGGCACCCAGAAGCCTGATTCCGAAACATGGTTAATAGCTATAACAATGGATGTTATTGCAATAATGGCAAGATAGGATGCCAACAGACAGAATACCAGTGCAACAATCCATAACCATTTGTTTTTTTTAGGCAGTGCTGGTTCTGTAAGACTCATTGCCTTTTTTCCTCTATTTTTTGACTTAAAAAATTTATTTCTTTCCTTATCTTTGAATCGGTTTTCATTTTATGTTCAACAAGGTTGGATGCATAAATTACGGCGGAATGACTGCGGTTCAGCGTTTTGCCTATGTTTTCAAGTGTGTGATTTGTATGGCATCGGGCAAGGTATATGTAAATATTGCGGGGGTACACGTATATCTTTTTTTTTGATCTGGATTGTATTTGCTCCGGTTCAACCTTGAAGTATTTTGCAACAAGATTTTGAATAAATGACAAGGTTATCGAGGGTTTTTCAGATACAAAGCTGGAAACCACATCCTTGACGAGACTCATGTCTATATTTATGTTAAGAAGTTCTGATTTTGCCTTAAGGCAATGCAGGACACTTTCTATCTGTCGTACATCCTGTTTGAGACAGTCTGCAAGGAATGCAATTATCTTTTCAGAAAGCCGCAGGCCCTGTTCAGCAGATTTTCTTGCAATAATATCATACCTTGTCTGATAGTCAGGGCTGTCTATAGTAGTAATCAGTCCGGAGGTAAGACGTGATGACAGTACCTTTGACATTCTGGGGATGTCTTTTGGAGGTAAGGAACTGGTAAATACAATCTTCTTTTTGTCATTCATCAGGGTATCTAAGGTGTATCCCAGTTCTGTCTGGGTTTTTTCCTTGCCGCTCAGAAACTGGATTTCTTCAAGAAGAAGGACATCGCACATATGACGGTATTTGTTTTTAAATTCTTCTATCTTGTTGGTTTTTAAAGATAATACCATCTCGTTTGTGAAGTCTTCAGCTGTTATATAAAAAACCTTGCTTTCCGGATTTTGTTGCAGAATGGAATGTCCAACTGCCTGTGAAAGGTGGGTTTTACCAAGACCTGTATCAGCCAGCATCAGAAGTGTCTGGTAATCCCATGACTGGCTTCGTGCAAAGGCGTTGGAGGCAGAGTAGGCAAATTCGTTTGAAGGGCCTACTACAAAACGATTAAAGACAAAGTTTTTATTGAGACACATCCTGGTGTTTATATGTCTTTTGTTGGTGTATTGATCCGTATCAGGCAAGGAAAGCTGTTTTATATCGGGAGTGTCAGGAACAGTTGAATGATCCTGTTTTGTCTTGTAGGTTGTCAGTTTGATTTCAACAGAGTGTCCTGCAACACTATATATGCTCTCTCTTATGATATTTAGATAGTTTTCTGTTATCCAGTTGGCAGAAAATTTGTTAGGACATCCAAGAGAAAGGGTCTTGCTGTTATATCCTATTACCTTTAGAGGTTTTATCCAGAGAGAAAAACTGTTTTGAGGAAGTGTTCCTTCCATTTTGGTCTTTGCATTTTCCCATATGGTATTCATACCTTGCTCCAACTTGAGATACTGTTTGTTAGGTTGAAAGGTTAATTTCGTCTGTAAAGGGCCATTTGTGCAATATTTGCACATGTTCAAATGCAAACAGGTGTTACTCAGGTTTAACGCTTTGAATAATTTACATATCTTAAGGTCTTTTGGTAACAGGATGGTGTGAGCAAAAACACTCTTTGTTCGAGGTTTTTGCATTGTAAGGTTGCATTGTAAAGTTTCAGAATTGCAAACCATCTGTGCTTGTTATTTTTATTCGCTGTAAGGATTGCTGTCAAAAGGAAGGATCAATGTTTTTTGGCAGGCTGGATGTTTGTTTTTTTACAGACTCTAACATTTTTATTTTATAAGTTTTTTTTTGTTGTTGTTTGTAAATGTCTTAAAAAACAGCTTGTTTTGCTTGACGGGATTAAACTGTCAATTCAACAACTTAACTGTTCTGTTTTTGTTGTTGTAAGGAATGTTAATAAGTGATATCTCGTGAATGCTTTGATTTTCTCCTTTTTTTGTTATTTTTACTCTTGTATTGTCTTCTGTTTAAGGTATTAAAATTTGCTGTGTCTTTTCCAATATGTTTTTTGCTGTTGTATCTTGTTGTAAAAACATGTAAAATATAATGTGTAGTGTCAGGATGCTGTTGGCTTTCTGTGTGGTTTTTGAAGTGTCTCCCTCCAATATTTCTAAAATTCGGCTAAAATAGAGGAAATTTCAATGACAAAAACAAAAGTTGTTGTGTTGGCCGGAGGATGGTCCGAGGAAAGGAATATTTCGCTGGAGAGTGGAAAAGCAGTATATGGTGCCTTGGATAAAACCAAGTATGATGTTGTTATGCTGGACCCTTCAAGGGATATATGTCGCCTTGTTACAGACAGGGAGCGTGTGGATGTTGTTTTTAGCCTGCTTCATGGCAAATATGGTGAAGATGGAAGAATGCAGGGTATGTTGCAGGTTCTTGGCATCCCTTTTGTAGGCTCAGGTGTGCTTGCAAGTGCCCTTTCGTTCAATAAAAGGCTTTCCAAGGAGGTGTTCAGGCTAAGGGCGTTCAAGGTGCCTAATGATATTGTTCTTCATCGTGGGGATGTCTTTTATCCGGATGCAATAACGGCATATCTTGGGAAGACTACGATTGTAAAACCTGTTTCAGAAGGTTCCAGCATAGGTGTTTCTTTATGCCAGACTGAAAAGGAGTTGAGGGACGGCATTAAAAAAGCCTTCAGGTTTGGCAATGAGGTGCTGGTAGAAGAATATATAGAAGGGAGAGAAATTTCGGTATGTGTAATTGGCAATAAAAACCTTGAGGTTTTTCCTGTTGTAGAAATAATACCGGATAAAAATTTTCCTTTTTTTGATTATAGTGCAAAATACACAAAAGGAAAAACACAGGATATCTGTCCTGCTGATATCCCTGAGCATATTGCTGTCAAGGCCCGCGATATGGCCAAGGATGCCCATAATGCCCTTATGTGCTCTGTATGGAGCAGAACAGATATTATTGTTCGCGGTAATGATCTGTATCTTCTTGAAACCAATACTATTCCCGGGATGACAAAAACAAGCCTCTTTCCCCTTGCTGCTCGGGTATACGGTCTCTCTTTTTCTGAATTGCTGGACAGGCTCATAGGTTTCTCTTTTGAAAAGGATGGAAAATGACAGTTGCTTTATGGTGCGGAAACACATGTCTGATCTGCTGATAACACGTTGTAATCACTGAAATATCTTGGCGTTTCGTCCTTTTTTATGTGTCGGAGGACAACCTTTTTATATAGTTTTCAGGGCCATTAATGTTTCACGTGAAACATTAATGGTTGTTTCGGATATCCCTGATCTTGTTTGTTGTCCTGAGCCTGTTTTTGAAAGCGGGTCAGGATTGTTCTTTGGAGCTGGTATGTAATGGCGAATGTTATAGCTATAGCAAATCAGAAAGGCGGAGTTGGGAAAACAACAACTGCAGTAAACCTTTCTGCCTCCCTTGCGGCAGCAGAGAAACGTTGCCTTTTGGTAGACTGCGATCCTCAGGGCAATGCCACAACAGGCCTTGGATTTGACAAGGAAGATGTAAAAAAAGGACTTTACGATCTTTTGTTTGATGCCCTTGATCCATTTGAGGTGATTTTGGACACCAGGCTTCAAGGTCTGGATATTGTGGGCGCAACAGAGAATTTGGTAGGGGCTGATATAGAGCTTTCTGCTATGGAGGGAAGAGAGTTTTGCCTTAAAAAAGGTATTGCTAAACTCAGAGAAAGATACGATTATATTATTCTTGATTGTCCGCCTTCTCTTGGTTTGCTGACCCTGAATGCCCTGTCTGCGGCTGATTTTTTGCTTGTTCCGCTGCAGTGCGAGTATTATGCCCTGGAGGGGTTGTCGGAGCTGCTCAAGACAGTGAAGGCTGTGCGTAACGCACTTAATCCGGATCTTGGTATAGCTGGAGTGGTTTTGACCATGTATGATAAGCGAAACAATCTGGCAAAACAGGTAGACATGGAGGTCAGAAGGCATTTTAAGGGAAACGTGTTTAAGACGGTTATTCCACGTAATGTGCGTTTAAGTGAGGCACCGAGTTATGGAATGCCGGTTATTTTGTATGATGTTGCTTGTAAGGGGGCTCAGAGCTATCTGTCTCTTGCAAAAGAGTTAATAGCAAAAAGAGAGTAAGGATATGCCTAAAAGAAAAGCACTTGGCAAGGGGCTTGCCGCCCTTATTCCGGATGCGGACAAAATAGAGGCTTCAGGTTCCGGTTTCTTTCAATGTCCTGTAAATGCCATTGAACCTAATCCCAATCAACCGAGACAGCAATTCAGTGCTCGGGAGATGGATGAAATGGTACAGTCAGTTATGGAAAATGGAATCCTGACCCCTCTTCTTGTTAACAGAAAAGGGGAGGGATATCAGCTTATAGCAGGAGAAAGGCGATGGCGGGCCGCAAAAAGGGTGGGCCTTGATCGGGTTCCTGTGGTTGTCAGGGGGGTAACGCCTGCAGAATCTCTTGAGTTGGCCTTGATTGAAAATGTGCACAGACAGGACCTGAATGCAATCGAAGAGGCTGCTGCATATAAAAAACTGATGGAGGAGGCAGGTTATACCCAGGAGGCTCTTGCAAAAAAACTCGGACGGGATCGTTCTTATGTTGCCAATTTGCTGAGGCTTTTAAAATTGCCAACATCCTATCAGCAGGATGTTATTGATGGTCGTTTGAGTATGGGCCATGCAAGGGTTTTGGTGGGGGTGGAATCTCCCGTGGACAGGAAACGGCTTCGTGATGCCATTGTCAGGAGCAGGTTGTCTGTTCATCAGTTGGAGATGCTGGCAAAACGGATAAGACTGCAAAAAGCAGCAGTAGACAACAAGGAATCAGAGCAGAAACAATATCTGAGTTTGATTGAAAAATCTTTGAAAAATGTTTTTGATACAAAGGTGGAGATAAAACCAAAGAAGAAAGGAGGGAAAATCATTCTTCATTTTTCATCAGATGAACAGTTGCGCAGGCTTGTTGACCTTTTACGCTTAGATTCAGGTTGCAAGAGCAACATCTGCAAAGGTTTTGGCACCGAAAGAAAAAAATAAAACAGAAAATACCGGAATGCCCGCATCTGTGAAGATATCTGGTGATCCAAATATTAAAGATGTGGTAATACCTCAATAAATAGGGGCAGGAGGGTTTTTCTGATGCGATTGCCGGGAGGGCGACGTGTCTTCGTGACTTGTCAGCGGGGGAAGCCGCAGCTCGATGAAGTCGAGAATGCAAAAGGGGCAAGTGTCCCCCGCAGATAAGTCATTGAAAAGATCAGCCCAAAGGCCCGGAGCGGCAAAAATCCTTCTGCCCCGGTAGTACGTTCGCTGTTATCCCCCTGATTATTGAGCTGATACAAGATATGCAATAAGTTTGAGGTGTTGGCGCAATCAGGGGTCCTGATTGGAAATTTGCTGCTGCTTGTTTTAGGCAGGATAATTCAATTGTAATGTAATATCCTTTTTCAGAAAGAAGGTGTTGCTATGATAAGAAATGATTTTAGACATAATATTCACTGGCTTGGTCATGATGGGTTTCGTCTTGATGGGTTATGTACTGTATATATAGATCCCTTTAACATATCTGGAGGACCTGAGGCAGATATCATATTGATTTCGCACGAGCATTTTGATCATTGTTCGCCGGCAGATGTGTCAAAGATACAGGGCGAATCCACTGTTATAGTAACAGAGAAAGATTCGGCAAAAAAGCTCAAAGGGGATATAAGAATCGTTAAGCCGGAAGAATCAATAGTCGTCAAGGGGATTACAATAGAGACGGTTTTTGCCTATAATACGGACAAGGACTTTCATCCAAAGAAGAACGGTTGGCTCGGTTTTGTGATTGATATGGAAGGTACACGAATATACCATGCAGGAGATACCGATTTTATTCCTGAAATGAAAGACCTGAATGTTGATATTGCCCTGCTTCCTGTGTCAGGTACATATGTAATGACAGCGGAAGAGGCAGTAAAGGCAGCGCTTGCAATCAAGCCTGATCTTGCTGTGCCGATGCACTATGGAGCTATTGTGGGAGACAAGGAAGATGCACTGAGGTTTAAGAAGGAACTGGAGGGAAAGGTCAACGTGTTTATTCCCGGGAAGGAATAAGCTGTATCAGTTTGTAATAACCGTGAAAGGTAGCACAGGATATGGTTGCAGGGGGCTTTTCTTCCTTGTTTCAGGCTGTTTTGGCTGCCAGGCCAGAAAAAACTGTCATTGTTCCTGATTTATCCATAAAGAATTTTGCCTGATAAGTCCCGGATGTGGGAGTGTCTGTGCCGGTTTGGTTTTATAAGTTGTTTGTTTTGACTGTGAGTGTGTTGTGCGTTTGCAGATGTGACGATATGGCAGGACTACCTTTTTGTGGTTTATGTTCAGGATGTGGATTCTGTATGCAGTTCAAGTTCCTTTTTCAGTATCCAGGGCAAGGTTGCGTAAAATCTCCCTTCACTCTTTCTTCCCCGTTTTATACAGCCCCTGCTGTATATTTGACATTTATAGGCAAGTTCATCCAGTGCCAGTAATATATATTCTCTGTTCAAATGGTTGGAGCGTAAAAGCCTTGCAATGGACTTGATTCTGAATAGATCCATGGAGCTGTATTGTGCCGAGAGTTGATCTTTGTGCCCTCCCTCTTTTACAACGAGTGGTTTTCTGATTAAATGAATGGGATAATGACATGAAATCCTCAGCCAAAGATCGTAGTCTTCACAGGCAGGCAGGGTTTCATCAAACAGGCCTATTTCGTCAAACAGACTTTTTTTTATCATAACAGCCGAAGGACTGACAAGGCATAGCCTGAGAGATGCCTTAAAGATGTCGCCATCTATCTTAATGTGTCTCTTTCCTGGGTTTACCCGCCTGCCGTTTCTTATCCACAACTCATCAGTTTGACAGGCAACGGCCGCGGGATTGTTTGCAAAGAAATCTATCTGTGACTGTATCTTTTTGGGGAACCAGTAGTCATCAGAATCCAAAAAAGCGATAAAGGGCGCTTTTGATGCAAGAATGCCTCTGTTTCTTGCTACGGAAACCCCTCTGTTTTTTTTGTGTTTGATATATGTTATCCGGTTTTTGAAAAAACTGGTTATCAGTTTGCAGGTGTTATCTGTAGATCCGTCATCAACAACGATTACTTCAATATTGTTATAACTCTGGTACAGTACAGAAGAGATTGCCCTTAACAATCTTCTGCCTCTGTTGTATGTCGGAATAACAACACTGACTTTTGCCACCTGATAAACCTTGTATTCCGCTAAAAAGATATCCCTGGAAAAAAGGACATCCTGTCCTGTCTGCAGTAATTTTTTTGCAAGTTTTGATAAAATGCCTCGGTTTTGACAACCGTAGCTTTTTTAGGCGACAGATGTTTTTTAAGGGTTACGGAAGGACATGGACATTAATATCCAGGATTTACTTATGGACAGGTACTAACTGGTTTCCCTCCACATAATTTCTGAAGCGTGTAAATTCTTTTTGAAAGGTTAATTTGAATTTTCCTGTAGGGCCATTTCTCTGTTTGGCTACTATAATTTCTGCAATATTACGATCTTCTTCAGAATCAGGGTTATACATCTCATTACGGGAAATAAAGGCAATAACATCGGCATCCTGTTCAATAGCGCCGCTTTCTCTGAGATCGGATAACTGTGGTTTTCTTCCTGGCCGGTCTTCCACCTTTCTGTTCAATTGAGACAGTGCCATAACAGGAGTGTTCAGGTCTTTTGCCAGGGCCTTTAATGTCCTTGATATCTCGGATATTTCTATTTGTCTGGATTCGTAATGTTTTTTACCGTGGATTAACTGAAGATAATCTATGATGATTAAAGCAATATCCGATTTTTTTTTCAGTCTTCTGCATTTGGCCTTCATCTCCAAAACACTTAAGCCGGATGTGTCGTCAATAAAAATAGGTAATTCTGCCAATCTGTTTGCGGATTCTGTCAGTTTGACCCATTCCTTATCTCTTAAAAAACCTGCCCTGAGTTTTGATGCATCTATTCCGGCATCAAAGCCAAGCAATCTTATCCCTAACTGCAATTTGGACATTTCAAGAGAGAATACAATCACTGCTTTTTTTGTTTCTTTTGCAGCATTATATGCAATGTTCAGGGCAAATGCAGTTTTGCCCATGCTTGGCCTGCCTGCTATAATAATCAGATCTGATGGTTGTAATCCGGCAGTAAGTTTATCAAAGTCTTTGAAGCCGGATGGCGTTCCTGTTACAAAACCATTTGAAGCAGATATTCCTTCCAGTTTTTTGAAACTGCCTGTAACAACCTCTTTCAGGCTGTCTAAGGATTCATTTACCTGGTTTTCTGCAATTTCAAAGATGGATTGTTCTGCAAGTTCAAGGAGATCCTCTGTTGATTCCCATTCATGGAAACAGGATTCAGCAATTTCAGAACATCGCGATATCAACATCCTGCGTACAGAAAGCTCCCTTACTATTTTGGCATGGTATACAATACCGGCAGAAGTTGAGACAGCTTCAACAAGGGAAACAAGATAGTCCTGTCCTCCTGCCTTTTCCAGGACCTTTCTTGATGAAAGTATATTGGAAAGAGTAATGATATCGACAGGATCTCCTCTGTCATACAGAATCCGCATACCCTCAAAAATGAATGAATGTGCCTCACTGTAAAAGTCTTCCGGGGATATAATACCAATGACCTGACCAATGGCATCAGTATTCATGAGGATACCGCCTAATATGGCCTTCTCGGCGCTGGTATTATGTGGAGGAACCTTTAAGATGTTTGGAAGTGTCTTGGTTGTTGTTTGAGGCATGGTCTGATTTTTATGTAAAAACATCTGATGCTTCAGATTCTGTAAAAAGTGGAAAAAACAGAGTTATTCCGCAATCTGTGTATCAGCTTGTAATCATCATTTCTCTTTTTATTTTAATGGGTTGAAGGAGTTGCTCTTTTTCCGTACTTTGGCAGACTATATATATAGATTGCCAGTTTTGTGGTATCCAGGTTATTTGGTTTCCACCCATAAATGGCCGGTTTGCATAATTCCGGTGTCAACTGCGGGATTTCTTGATTTTGTCCAAAGATTCTCATTTATGGATAGGAAACTGGATAGTGACCACAATCTGTTTTTAAAGAGGCACTGTTTAATTGTTCTCTTCTGTTTTTTCTTCAGGATTTACAATAACCTTGATAGTGCCTGTGACCTCTGGATAGATACGAATATTTACATCATATGTACCAACCGTTTTAATTGGCCGCTCGAGCAGAATTTTACGTCGATCTATGGTAATACCCTCTTTTTCAAGTGCTGATGCAATATCCATAGTGGTCACAGAACCATAGAGCTTGCCCTCCTCACCTGCCTTGTGACTCAGGCTGATGACAATCTCATCAATTTTTTCTTTCAACCTTATGGCCTCTTCACGTGCCTTTAATTTTTTTGCATCAATTTTTTTCTTTTTCAGTTGAAATGCCTTGATATTAGGGGTGGTAGCTTCCACTGCAATCCCTTTGGGGATAAGATAGTTGCGTGCATAGCCTCTCGCAACATTCACTATATCACCCTCAAAACCAAGGTTGTCCACTTCAGTGTTTAAAATAATCTGCATCTGTTTCCTCCGTCAAAAAAATATAATAGGCCATATAATATCCTGGCCGGTTTTACTATGGTTAGTGTCCACCCGTAAACGGCCTTTTTTCATGATCCCGGTGTCAACTGCGGGATTCCCTGCTTTTGTCCGAAAAGTTTCATTAGTAATGTTTTTTTCTGTTTAACAGTGTTTTTCAAGCCGTTCTTTCGACAGTGATCGTTTTTTTTGAATAGGTTAGTTCTGTAACGCAGGGCATTACAGGTTTAAGGAAATATTCCTCTGTACACCATGATATATAGGAAATAACCGCCTTGATATCCTCTCTTTCAAGGTAGGGATATAATTCCAGAATTTCTTCAAAAGAGACACCTGAAACAATGAGATCTGTAATTGCACCAACTGTTATTCTCATTCCCCGTATACAGGGTTTCCCATTCATTATATCAGGATTGACCGTAATCCTGTCTGTTTTTATAAATTTCATTTGTTCGTCTCTCATAGGACATGGTTGCATAAAAAGGTTTTCCAATAACTTGACGAATCATGCCAATACACCAAACATTGATTTTCAGGTATTATACAGTTTTTTGTCCACAAGGGAGATGTTTTTTAGTGTTAAACGATCAAAAGATTATGTAGCAGTGCATAAAGGATGCTCTTTGCAGGTTCTTTCAGTCAGGCAATATCATTTTTTTGTATTTTTCTGAAATCTATCCACTGGTCAAACAGACCGATAAGGGCCAACATGCCCCAGAAAATCTGTTGAAAAGCAAATATGAAGTAAACAAGAATCTTGACCCATGTTTTTATATTATATCTGTTCATGAAAAACGATAAAATAGAAAAGCCATGACAGATATATATCATAATCATGACGATAAAAATGTTGATGGACAGTGATCTTAGCCAGTCTGAGAAAAACATGGCAAAGCCTGAAAAAATAGTTACCCAGATCAGATTTTCAGGGGGTCTCCATCTGTCAATGGGTGCAAAATCTGGATATTTCAGGCCTGTTAATCTAAAGAGTACCGTAGCTGCTCCAATATTAAGGAGCACAATAAGGCCTGAAGCAATTGTCATTAATGAAGGGAAAATTATAGTAATAATATCTATCAATGATGATGCATTTGTCTGGAGTTCAAGAACCCTGTCTTCGGGGATTGCCATTTCATGATAGGCATGCAAGGTTAATTTTATCTGGTGCTGCAGGTAACTTGCAATTATATTATGAATACTTGTATCGTTTAACATGCAGATAAAGGCCAGGATACCGATGTTTATACAAAGTATTGCTCCAGTGGCAACAACAACAGTCTGACCAAGGGAAAAACCATGTTTAAACATTATAGACAGGATTAACCCTAAGACAGCAAACTGAATAACAAAAACAACAAGTTGTTCCTGTCTGACATTATAGGCAAACAGCATGATAATAACAATGCTTGTTACCGCAATTTTTAAACCCTGATAAGGTCCTAATTTAAAAGAATAATATAGAAAGGGAAGGGATGTGACAAGGGATAGTAACGGACCTATGACAGGGATACAGACAGAGGATATTACAAACAAGACTACCCAGCCGGTACACCCAATAAAGTCGGTTACTTTCATCGAATTATCACATAAAGAAAAGTAGACGGCAAAAGATAGCAATCTGGCTCAGTTCCTTACAATGTTCACTGCTGTTCCTGCTACATTATTGCCTGTTCATAAATGGCTGTTTTACTGTTTCGGTGTATGTTGTTCCGGATACATAAAACAGATCACTGTTTGCAGTTTCCTGATATACCCCAATATACTCCCATACCCTGCTTGGATTTCCCTTTCTGTGCATATATTATTATCCTGTTTTTTTCTGATCTTGTAAAAAATGCCTTGTCTCTGAAACCGGGAATCTGTTTACATGCAGTGTAATTGAACACCCGGCAGATGTAACGACCAGGCAAATTGCTATTGCCCGAAATCTGTTTGTGACTGGGTACAGGATGAGGGTTCGCTCAAGATCAAGGTGTGTGAGTTCAAGCATACAAACCCTCTTTCAGATATTTCTATGCTTGAATTTTGCATATAAATAATGCGGCTAAAATAGCAATTTATGGAGGAGCGCTGTGCTTCAGGTCTGTGTGGCATATAAAAAAAAGCTGTCAGGCAACAGCTTTTCATGGGTAACTTTTATTTTTGCAGCAACTGCATATTCTGGTCTCTGTAACCCTGACGCCTCCTCTTGCCATGAAATGCCGTGCCTGTTTTGCCAGGATCAATTTGCTGAATCTTTTATGTTTCTTTCTGCCATATCAATATATCTTCCTGTATTTGTAGATAGACACTGATACAGTTTCAGGGGACAGGCTTTTTGCACACACCAATGATCAGGGGGCAAGGTATTGCAGGCTGGTTGTGGAAATCATACAAGAGATGTTGTGTACGGTAATAAGGCAACATGTCTTGCCCTTTTAATTGCAATAGCCAAAGCTCTTTGATGTTTTGCACAAACCCCTGAAATCCTCGACGGCATAATTTTACCCCGTTCCGTTGTAAAATATTTTAAGGTCTTTACCTCTTTGTAATCAATGACAAGAGTCTTGTCCGCACAAAACTTGCACATTTTCCTTCTGTAGTAGGTTCGAGAAGGTCTTTGCCTGGTGTTTGTTGTGTTCAATGCCATGTTATTCCTCATTGCCTATATCTGATTGGTCAACTGTGTCTTCATTTTCTTCTGCTGGTTTTTGGGGGGTCATCTCTGCCTTGATCTCTTCCGGATCTACTTCATCTTTCAGTTTGATTGTTTGGTACTTGATTACCCCATCTTCCAGTTTCATTGCTCGTTGAAGTTTTGATGGTGTTTCCGGGTCTCCGCAATAGTGCAACAGGATGTAATATGCTGTGTCAAGTTTCATCACCTTGTATGCCAAGGACCGTTTACCCCATTCATCCACTTTGATTATTACACCGTTGTTTTTTTCTATAACATTATTCAGTTTGTTAACGATACTGGATAATCCCTCACTGTCAAGACGGGGATTAACAAGATACATGGTTTCGTACAATCTCATCTATTAAATACTCCTTCAAGCCTGTGTATTGTGAGACTTTTGAAAAATGCCAATGAGTTTCCAATCCGCAAAAAAAAAGATCTTTCACAAGAGCAATGTATATAAAATGACAGCTTTTATGTGAAATCAAAAACCCAATGAGTTTGTGGATGTATCCAAGACTTTTTATCTGTTTGCGTGTCTGTCCGTTTGAACTGTATCCAGACAGCACTGGTCGACCAATTATCCCATTAACCCCGGTGAAACAGGACTTCATATTTCATCGAGCAAGTGCAGGTATTGTAAAAAAAGATACCTTATGGTCAAGTTAACGTCTGTTTCTGAGAAACAGAATAAATATCATTACAATATCATATTGTCAAGATATTTCGCCACCATAAAAAACACAGATCTTTCCGTTTATGCTAAGGCTGGAAGTGCATTGATCTTTTCCTGAGGCTGCGTATCTGTTTTTCAAGTCAGAAACTTGCTGTTTTTACAAAGTCTATATCTGAATGGGCAGTGTGGGCTGTCCGGGAATACGGGAAATAATCCTTATGCTGTTATATTTGGTATTGTTTCAGTTCAAAGCATACAGTATTTTATGGTTGTTTTTAAAAATTTCTGTCCTTGGGCAGCCTTACAGTCTATCTTACAGGTATACATCGAGTTCCTTCTTTCAGAATGCCAACCGTTATATAATCACCTATCTTAAGGGAACGCCCAAGACTTCTGATTTCCCGGTTTGAAAGCCTGAGTGTTATATGTTCTCCGCTGGTATGGGAGCATACGGCTTCTGCCATTCCATCCATGTGGTTCAAGGCTGTTATTTGCATTTCCCCTTTCCATGAATATGCTTTTCGGTCCCTGTCAGGAAATAACTCTATGCACCAGTCAGGAATCATGACGCAGGTTTTTTCCCTTTTGTTTATGGCCCTAAGCCCTGCACCGGAAAGACATATATGACCCATACGGGTATACAGCCTGCCATTATCTGTCATTGTGGAGGGGATCAGGTTTTTTACACCGATCAGTTTTGCCACTGTGCTTGTTTCAGGGTGTTCCAGGATATTTGAAGGGGTATCATATTGCAGGATTTGTCCATGTTTCATGACTGCCATACGGTCTGCGAGAAAAAAGGCCTCCGCAAGGTCATGGGTAACATGGACAATTGTAACGCCGGTTTGCCGGTGAATCCTTTTGAGTTCGAATTTAAGTCGGTTGCGGGTATGAAGGTCAAGGGCGCTTAACGGTTCGTCAAGCAAGAGGATATAGGGCTCAAGGGCAAGTGCTCTGGCCAGGGCCACGCGCTGTTTTTCCCCTCCGGACAGATTGTCGGGCCTTCGATCAAGAATATCGTTTATATCCAAAAAATTTACAATATTTTTGATGGCCTTTTCGGTTTTTTCCTTTGATTTTCCCTTCAGCCTGAGACCAAAGGTGATATTTTTACGGACCGTCATATGAGGGAACAGGGCATAATCCTGAAAGACAACACCGATCTGTCTCTTTTCAGGAGGGAGGTTGGTTGCATCCTCTCCATGAATAGATATCTTGCCGCCTTTTACAGTATGTATTCCTGCAACAGCCTCAAGAAGTACGGTCTTGCCTGATCCTGTAGGACCAAGGATGACCATGTATTCACCCCTTGTTACATGAAAGGATATATCTTTGAGGCAGAATGTTCCCAGTTCTATGTGTATGTTTTGCAGTGAAAGCATCCTGTTTTAGTCCTTGTGCTCTGAGGCAATACTGCGCAGCACGGCAAATATGATCAGGCACAGGAGAATAAGGATAACCGCAACAGGTCTTGCGTATTTTAGACCGTACGATTCAAATCGTTCCCAGATAAGGACAGGCGCTGTCATGGGGTGATAGGCAAGAACTATAACGGCACCAAATTCCGATATCCCTCTTGCCCACATCATAATTCCTCCAGAGAGTATGGGTCGCCACGCTAATGGAAGGGTTACCCTGAAAAAGGTTTGCCATGGAGATGCCCCAAGGGTTCGTGCAATCTGTTCAATCCTTGGGTTGACAGACAAAAAACCGTTTCTTGCAGCATTAACCAAAAAGGGAATAGAGACAAAGGCCATGGCCAGGCTTATGCCGGTTTCTGTGCCGACAAAACTTATGCCAATAGAGGAAAAGGCCTTGCCAACAAAGAATCTGCGGCCATATATCATTAAAAGGGCGATGCCTGCTGCGGTGTGGGGAATCATTACGGGCAGGTCTACTATGCCCTGTACAAGGCTTTTTCCTGGAAAATGCCAGCGTGCCAGTGCATATGCAAGGGGTATCCCGAACAAGGCACTCGCAATGGTGGCCCACAGGGCACACCTTAAGGTCAGCATAATGGATTGTATGACTTCTGCGTCGCTGATGGTTGTTTCAAGCGCCGCCAAGTCTGCGGCACATATCATCCTGCAAAGAGGTGTCACAATTGTCAGGATAAGAATTGTGGCAAGCCCTCCTATTATGATTTTAAAACCTTTCATGCGATATTCCGCCATGTTTCTGGCGCTGTACAAGCCTTTTCAGCTCAGTCGGCAACTGACTTGCCTTTCCTGTTACCTGTGGCACTATCAATGGTGTCTGGCCGTTTTGCTTCATGATTTGTTTCCCCCTTTTACTCAACACAAATGCAACATACCTGATGGCCAGAATCTTGTGCGGCGCATTTTTTGGGATAGTGATTCCATAAATCATGGGCATCCCCCTTTTTACAGTAAACGAATGGGGCGTTTTTCCAGATATGCGTATGCTGGCCTGTTTATAAAAACTGGTATACCTTGATGAGCCGAGGTTTATCTGCTCGGGCAGCTTGACAAAGGGCATTTTGTGCTGCATGCACACGGATCGGTATATAAAAAGGTAATCTATCTGTCCTGCCTCGAGCAGTGCAATCAGATCTGTTTCCTTTGGCCGGATGTTTTTTGGCGGGCAATACTTTCTCAGCTGTTCGTAAAGTCCTGGCACATGATAATATCTTTCAGCCAATTGCCATACAAGCTGGCTTCTGTATCCGCAGGGATCTGTATCAGGATCGGAATGACCGTATTCCACTCCCTTTTGAAGAAGAATTTTGTACCAGTTTTTTGTGTTGATTCTGTCTGCGTCTCTGGAATCGGTTCTGTACATTATAGCCATCTCGTTGGTGGCAAAGGATATGTTCCATGATGCATAGGCCGGTATCAGGATATTTTCAATTACCGTATAGTCGGCCGAGGCTATTATATCGCAGGGTCGGCCAAGGTCGACAATCTTTCTGGCACAGGTTCTTGATCCTGCTGCCTCTCTTATTATCTGCACGCCTGGGTTTTTAGCAGTAAATGCCTTTGCCATTTCCTTGAACGGGACAGACAGAGAACCTGCATGAAAAATTATGAGGCTGTTTGTCTGTTGGGCGTCCGCTGAATAGGTAAAAATATTTAAACAGATAAGCGCTGACAATAATACAAATGTTTTCAGTAAATTACTGTTCATTGTTGTCTCTCCTTATGTGTATCTGAATATTAGATCAGGTGAGAGCCGCTTGTGTTTGTGGTATCTTAGGTTATAGACAGAATTACTGTCAATACATATTGATACCCTGCTGAGATAAAGGCAAAGGCAGACAGAGATGAACCAGTATCTCTTTTGAAGTGTCTTGTTCTGTACGGGATTTTATCCAATGCAGGCAGGATGTTATATAGTCCAGGATCAGAAAAACAATTATATATCTGTATCCTGGAAAAGTGGTTGCATTTTTTGCCAATATACATATAGTAACAAACTTGTACAAACAATGCGGTCCGGTTGGTGCCCAAAATCTGTTTGTGAACAGGCACTGTCAATTAACCCTAAACGGAGGAATCACCATGAGCGACCCTGGTGGTGGCAGTCATAGCTGTCAACACATGGCCCATGAAGTGACTCAATATGAGTCAGAAGACCCTATACCTCGATGCTTGATTCTTGTGGCCAGTAGTGTGACCGGAAGGTGTTTTATTCCATTGTAGCCCGCCGGGTCACCTTCGGCTGCACGTTCTTGCTGTGATCAGACGGAGGTGAACCATGAAAAACAAAAATCCGTTCCTTGTTACCAGGCTGCATGGTGTGTTTGTAGCCCGGAGATCAAAACTCCTTCAACATTCCTGTAACATTCTGTTTCCCTTTATCCTCGTAAGGCAAATCTTCTTTGGCGGCAATGCGGTTTGCTGCGCTTTTATCTCTCTTGCCTGTCTGTTTTTCCTGATTTTACTTAAGACACTGGACAGTCCGGTTAGGCTGAATCAGTATGACTGTTTATTGTCTGTTGTCTGTATCAATGGCAACAGGAGGGAGAAATATACTGCATTGTATATGCCTGTCTTTGTGGCAAACAGGCAAACAGGCGGCAACCTGTCTGTTGGGAGGGTTGTCATATGAAAAAGAACTTTTGGTTGAACAGAAATCCTGATTTATCTGCTGTTTCGGCACAACGTACGTTGAGTGAGCATGAACGTCGATTGATAGATCTCTGCACCGTTCCTGTTCATAAGGCCTTTGAGGCGCTCAAAACAACTTCTGCCGGCCTGAATGCCGAGGAGGTGGAAAATCGTCTGGATGAATATGGTCCTAATGAGCTGTCATATCTCAAAAGATTAGGGTTTTGGGGAGATCTGTTACAAAGGTTCAAAAGTCCTCTTGTGATTCAGTTGCTTGTGATTGCCATTGTGTCGGCCTTCATAGGGGAATTGAAATCAACCGTTATTGTTGTAGCCATGCTTTTGCTGAGTGTTGGACTGTCATATGTTCTTGATCGCCGTTCCAACCAGGCAGTGGAAAATCTTGGAAAACGGGTACAGTCCAGTACGACTGTGCTAAGGGACGGGGTTGAGGCCGAGGTTGGTATTTCAGAGATTGTTCCCGGCGATATTGTGTTTTTGCACGCTGGATCCATTGTTCCGGCTGACCTCAGACTGATAGTAGCCAAAGACTTTTTTGTTAGTGAATCTGCCCTGACTGGAGAATCCATGCCGGTTGAAAAGACGGCATTGACACCTGATTCGTCTGTCTTGTCGGCCATGGATCTGCCTAATGCCTGTTTTTTGGGTACATCGGTTACCAGTGGTACTGCCCGGGGCCTTGTTATCAACACCGGTGTTAACACGCTGTTTGGAGCTGTATCAGAACGGTTGGCTGAAAAGCCAGGAGAGACCGATTTTGACCGGGGTATTCGTTCCTTTACCTGGCTTATGATACGATTCATGGTGGTGATGGTCTGTGCAGTTTTTTTTATTGTGGGGATGAGCATGGGCAACTGGATAGAGGCCCTGTTGTTCGGCCTTTCCATTGCAGTAGGCCTTACCCCTGAAATGCTGCCTATGATTGTCACAGTCAATCTGGCCAAGGGTGCGCTGACTATGGCAGGAAGAAAGGTGATTGTGAAAAGGTTGCCTTCCATTCAGAATTTTGGGGCTATCAATATCCTGTGTACGGACAAGACAGGCACCCTGACCCAGGACAAGGTGGTTTTGGAAAAGCATGTCGATATACTGGGACAGGTTAGTGAGGAGGTGCTGAACTATGCATATCTGAACAGTTACTTTCAGACCGGCCTGAAAAATCTGATAGACCGTGCAGTGTTGGAGTATGCTGATCTGGATGCTCGACAATGCAGGCTGGTGGATGAATTGCCCTTTGATTTCCAGCGCAGGAGAATGTCTGTGGTGGTGGAATATGAAGGAGATCACGTTCTGATCTGCAAGGGGGCGGTAGAGGAAATTTATGCGTGCTGTAACCGTTATCAGATCGATGATGATATATACCCTCTTGTTGATATGATTCGCGGGGATCTGTTTGAGGAGGTGGAAAAGCTTAATCGTGACGGATTCAGAGTGCTTGGCATTGCCTATCGCGATTTTTCAAAAGATAAAACCACCTTTTCGGTGGAGGATGAAACCCAACTTGTTCTTCTCGGTTATATTGCATTTTTTGATCCACCCAAGACAACAGCCTATGAGGCTATTGGACTTCTTTCAACCGCCGGTGTAAAGGTCAAGGTGCTTACCGGTGATAATGGGCTTGTGACCGAAAAGGTTTGCAAGGATGTTGGCCTTGTTGTGGATAAGATGGTTACAGGGGCTGATCTTGCCGGACTGTCTCCTGAACAGTTTTCTCGGGTGGTGAGGGATGCCAATGTCTTTGTCAAGCTTTCGCCGTCACAGAAAGAGGAGATCGTCAAGGATCTCCGTAATCAAGGTAATGTAGTGGGTTTTATGGGTGACGGTATAAACGATGCGCAGGCGCTTAAGGTCGCTGATGTGGGGATTTCGGTTGATTCAGCGGTGGATGTGGCCAAGGAGTCTGCCGATATTGTGCTTTTGGAAAAGAGTTTGCTTGTGCTGGAAGAGGGTATTATGGAAGGCAGGCGGGTATTTGCCAACATCATCAAATATATCCGAATGGGAGCAAGTTCCAATTTTGGCAACATGTTTAGTGTGGTAGGAGCAAGTTACATGTTACCTTTCCTTCCTATGCAGCCGGTTCAGATTTTGACCAACAACCTGTTGTATGATTTTTCCCAGACAGGTATTCCTATGGATAGCGTGGATGAAGAACTTGTTGCCAAGCCTCTTAAATGGAATATAGACAATATCAAGCGTTTTATGGTTTTTATAGGCCCGATCAGTTCTCTTTTTGATTATGCTACCTTTGCCTTGATGTGGTTTTTCTTCCATTGCAATGCCTTTGTTGATCCTGCTACCACATTTGTACAGAAGGAGGCTCTGATGAAACTTTTTCAGACAGGCTGGTTTGTGGAATCACTGTTGACCCAAACACTGATTGTCCATATTATCCGTACGCGGCGGATCCCGTTTTTTGGTAGCCGGGCGTCCGGTCACATGATGATGACTACCCTTCTTACCATGGCTGTCGGGATATACCTGCCTTATTCGCCGTTTGCTCCGGATCTGGGCCTGGTGCCCTTGCCTGCTATCTACTGGGTGTGGATTGTCTTTTTTCTCATAGCATATTCTTTTATGACTCATAGTGTTAAGACATGGTTCTTTAACCGCTATGGAGGTGATTAATCATGAATACGATTTTGGATGCCCTTCAGGAAGGACGTCTTTTTGAATTACCGGACAATAACAAGAAGGCCGCTCTTAAATTTTTGGCTCATATCATAGAGGCATTTCCTGAAGTTCCTGCCGGTACGGATGTGGTAGGATTTGTTATGAACAGGGAGAAAACAAATAATACGGCGCTTGGCAAGGGTTGGGCATGTCCGCATGTACGTGTGCCGATAGATGAAGATCTTATGTGTGTAATAGGATGGAGCCCGTCAGGTATTGATTACGGTGCAGCAGATGGACAGCTCGTCGGGATAATTGTTATGTACCTGGTTCCGGAAAACCAGCGCAATCGTTTTCTGCGTGAAATATCGTTGTTGGCCAAGGCCCTTGAGACCTACCCCAGTCTTGACAAAATCCAGGAAGTCAGGGATCTGGATGACATTCGTAATTATCTTCTTGATCTGATTGATGTTACAAAAAAATCAGATGGTCAGGATACCCGTGCCAGGATGATACGGCTGCAGGCAAAGCCTACCTCAGAAACGTTGACCTTCAGGGGCCTGTCGAATCTGATTGTGGAGCCTGTTACCATTATTGCAGGGCCGGGCATAAAGGCCGTGGTTCTTACTCAGAATCCAGGTCTGATGAAATGGCTTGATTCCGCAAATGATCTGACAGAGAAGATAGAGGCTGAAGGTGCGTATCAGAGTGGAGGCTGGCGGGTTTTAAGACGCGGAACTGTCAATTATCAGGGAGGCAGGGTCGTCTATGACTGTATTGCTGTTAAACTTAATCCCAAGGCATGAGAAAGGATCATATGTTGTCAAAGGCCCCTTGTCTGTGGCATGGGTTTGGCCTGGTTATACAAAATCCTGTTTGACCGTTCTGCAGTATAATTTTACAGGTGACAAATATACTGCACGACTGATAGGGAAATGACATATAATATAAAGGATTCTGATACTCCCTTGATATATCTGATATCTTCTGTATAACATTGACATACCAAGCAGGCACCTTGATTAGGAGTATGCTGTGTCCAGGGCAATGGTCAGATACTGGTTGAAACGGCTTGTCTTGTCGTATTTAGAATAACCTTTTGGACAATATGGATATCCCTGTTATCTGAGTGTCAGCCTGTATGCATGAAACCTGTTTCATGCATATTCCCTATACAGGGGATCTGTCTGCCGATACAATTGGCATTGACCTCACTTGTTTAAAGGAATGTAATATTACAAAACAAGGGTCCTTTTTGTTCAGAGGCTGCCGGGTAACTGAAACCAGCCTGCTACACGATATGTTCCGTTTGTTTCAAATTCCAATCACATATACCCTGCCATTTTTCATTCCAGCCAAAACATGGCTCCTGTTTCTTTCCTTTTCCTGCAACAGATCGACAAGAATGTTTGTTGCGGTATTTTATGTCTCTTCTGGCACAATTGTTGCTGTATGAAAACTGATGCTGTTTTTTCCCCTGGATTTATTGATGCATCAGCACAGTTACAGTGGATATAAAGTTTTTGGCATTATTGCCGATTGTCTGTAATAGCCCGATCTTTTTGTTCAAATGTTCGGCAGACTTTATACATCTGTTCGGAGGCGGAAGCATCTTCAAACCTATAAAATATTTTGCTTATCTTCCGAATATAAAAAGCCCTGCTGTTTTCCAAAGACGGTTTATGTGTGTTTTTAATGTCATCAAACAGATTAAGCTTTTGAAACATCAGAGAATTATGTTGCTGAAATTTTATGTAATGCAATGGATACATGGCATTTTCTAACAGCTTTATATCATAAGACATAAAAAAGTCTAAATTAAGGGGCATTTCTATCGAGGAGTATCAAACTTATGGGAAATCAAAAAACACAGGAAGAGGAAAACCTTGTAAGACTTGCGGAAGATATTGTTGCCTCCAGGACAAAAGAGATCAGGGACGAGATCGTTGAGGCAGTTGACAGGGACAACGGAAATCTTGTTCTTGATTTTTCAAAGGTGGTTAATATTGATTCAATAGGTCTGGGAATAATCATTGCTGCCTGTAATACTCTGAAAAAGGAACAGAGAATATTGACTCTGATTAATGTTTCTGATGATTTATGCAGTTTTTTTAGCGCATTAAGATTGGATCAGGTGTTTGAGATAAGGAGCAAATAATGACCATTGAAAACGATGAGACCCTGCAGATTTTTCTTGAGGAGTCACTGGAACATCTTGCTGATATTGAAAATGATTTTTTGGCCATTGAAGAGGCTGGAGCCGATATAGATGAAGAGTTGATAAACAAGGTGTATAGGGCTGCCCATTCCATTAAGGGCGGGGCAGGCTTTATGGGTCTGGATAACATAAAAGATCTCACTCATGAGATGGAAAATATTCTGGGAAAGATTAGAAGTCGGGAAATGGTTCCTGATTCAGAAATAGTTAATGTACTGTTGTTGGCAGCAGATTCAGTAAGAAATCTTTTAACCGATGTCTTTAACAGCAATGAAGCAGATATCTCAGAGCATCTTGCGGCTCTGAGATCCATAAGTGAGGGTTCAGTCAAGTCATCGGGGGATACTGAATCTGCTGAAGGCAGTGTCTCTGAAAATGGTCAGGATGACAGCAATGTTGCAAGGACAGATTTTTCAGATGCCGAACAGTCCGTTGTCAGTGCCAGAAAAGAGGGAAAATATGTTTATCAGGTTAATATTGATCTTGTTCATGATATTCAGAACAAAAATAAAAGCCTTTTAGGATTTGTACAGGAAATGCAGCAAACAGGGATTATTTTGGATGCAAAGGTGGATCTGGATGCTGTTGGCGATTTTGGCAACGAGTCTTTGCCCGGAAAAATACCCTGTATGATTTTATTTGCAACAATATTCAGGCCTGAAGATATCAACCTCCTTTTTGAAATTGATGAACATAATATTTATGAGGTGGGTGACCATTTGACTATGATACCGATTGGTAACTCTGATCTCAATAAAATGGAATCAAAGCCGATTGATACAGAAACCCACCAGGATACAGCGTCAGCCACTGCTTTTCAGGATAAAAAGGAATCCTCCTTGTTGCATGGGCAACATGATGAAAAATCAGGGGATTCTGAATTGTCAAAACAAACACAGGAAAAAAACTCTTCCAAACCTGCATCTTCTGCCGCTGTCAGATCAAAGCCTTTAATAGCAGAGACCAGTATCAGGGTTCATGTCTCTCTTTTGGATTCACTTATGACTCTCGCAGGAGAATTGGTTCTTAGCCGGAATCAGCTTGTGCAAGCCTTGAGTTCAGGCGATAGTCGGCTTTCTGAGGTTGCCGGTCAGCGTATCAATATGATCACATCCGAACTGCAGGAAGCCATAATGCTGACCAGAATGCAGCCTGTAGGTAACGTGTTTAACAAATTCCCGCGTGTCGTACGGGATTTGGCCCGGAATCTCGGAAAGAAGGTGGAGTTAAAGCTCGAGGGGACAGAAGTTGAACTTGACAAGACTATTATTGAGGCCATAGGGGATCCTCTTACCCATCTTGTCAGAAATGCGGTTGATCATGGTATAGAATCCCCTGATGAACGGCGTAAGGCCGGAAAAACAGATGCTGGAACAGTTGTTCTCAAGGCCTACCATGAAGCGGGTCAGGTAAACATAGAGATTGTTGATGATGGCAAGGGTCTGGATGGAAATCTGTTGGCTGAATCTGCAATCAGTAAAGGACTTTTAACAAAAGAGCAGATTGAGGTTATGTCAGATAAGGAAAAAATCGATCTGATTTTTATGCCAGGATTTTCGACTGCCAAAGAAATTACCGATGTGTCAGGCCGCGGAGTGGGTATGGATGTGGTCAGGACAAACCTGGAGAAAGTCGGAGGGGTGGTGGAGATAGAATCCGAGTTAGGCAAAGGTACGACAATAAGGATAAAGCTCCCTCTGACACTTGCCATTATTCCATGCCAGATTATATCTACCGGAGGTGAGCGCTATGCCATTCCCCAGGTTAATTTGGAAGAACTTTTAAGAATCCCTGCTGAGCAGGTAAAATATCGGGTGGAAAAGGTAGGAGATGCCGATGTAGTCAGGTTGCGAGGAAAACTTTTGCCTCTGGTCAGACTGGCTGATCTGATTGGAGTTAAAGGCCAGTACGTTGATCCTGAAACGCAGGAAATACAAACAGACAGGAGAAAAAATATTGCAGACAGAAGGTCGAAAGACCGTTTGTTTCAAGATATGGCCGACACTGTTGCCCTGGCAGATCAGGGAGGGTTGAATCAGGTTTCTGCTCCTGTCCTGGGTTCTGTTAATGAGAGGCGTTATCATGCCAGCAGTGCTCTCAATATTGTGGTGGTGTCTGCAGGACGTCTGACATATGGGTTAGTGGTTGACGGTTTGCATGATTCTGAAGAAATAGTGGTGAAACCATTGGGACGTCATCTGAAAGGCTGTAAGGGATATGCAGGTGCTACCATAATGGGAGATGGGCGGGTGATCCTTATCCTCGATGTGGCCGGTCTTGCAAAAATGGCCCAGTTCCTTCCGGAAGAAGGGACTAAACGTCAGACTGAGATTACTACGCAGGAACAGCCGAAACTCAAGGATGATGAACAGACTCTTTTGATCTTCAGGAATGCTGAGGATGAGCAATTTACGGTTCCTCTCAGTCTGGTTTCCCGGATTGAAAAAATTAAGAGATCAAAGATCGAGAATGTGGGAGGAAAAACTGTTATCCAGTATCGCGGGACAAGTCTTCCTCTTATTATTCTTAACGATGTGGCGAATGTTAAGCCTTTGGCGGACAGGGAAAACCTGCTTGTTATTGTCTTTACCATTGCAAACAGAGAAATTGGCCTTGTGGCAACATATCCGGTGGATGCCGTAAATGTGTCGGTTGCTTTTGATGAGGCCATCCTTAGACAACCTGGTATTATGGGCTCTGCCATTATAGATGGCTGTACTACCCAGATGATTGATATATTTGGCCTTGTGGAAATCGTAAATCCTGACTGGTTTGCTGAAAAAAGATCTGTACAGAACAAGGAAGCTGATCCCGTAACCATCCTTTATGCTGAGGATTCCAAATTCTTTCGTTCTCAGGTAAAAAGTTTTATGGAAGGAGAAGGCTATAATGTGATAGCGGCCGAAGATGGAATGATAGCCTGGAATATGCTTCAGGAATATGCTGATGAGATATCACTTGTGGTTACAGATATAGAGATGCCCAATCTGGACGGCCTTGGTCTTGCCAAAAAAATCAAGAATGACGAGAGATTTGCACATTTGCACATAATTGCAATGACTACGCTGGCAAGCGATGAAGACATAAAAAGAGGAAAAGAGGCGGGTATAGATGATTATCAGATAAAGCTTGATAAGGAACGATTGCTGGAAAGTATTGATACTTACCTGGGGACAGCAAAGAGAGTGTGAAATGGTCCCTATATGTTGTTTGATCATTTGTTATACATGTTATGCGGTGACTGAAACGATAATCTGAAGAAACAAATATAAAACCATACAGGAGAAATGTTATATGCTAGGAAAGATTAAAAAAAATCTGACAGGAAGTATAAAGGTGAAGCTGATTGTTCCTATATGTCTTATGGCCTTATTTCTTGTAACAGCCTTTTTGATGAAAACATACTATAATGAAAAAGAAGAATTTTTCAAGGTAAACCGTATACATCTGAAAACGGAGTATCAGAAATTTTTGAGATTAATGCAGGATACGGCCTTTACTTCATGTTCAATGGCCGAGTTGGTAGCATCTATGCCTGAAGTTCAAAATGCCATGGCAGAAAGAAACAGGGAACGTCTTATAGAGCTGGTTATGCCTTTGTACAGAATGGCAAAGGAAAAGCTGCATATAAAACAGTTTCAGTTTCACATACCACCTGCAATATCATTTTTGCGTATCCATAATCTTCAGAAATATGGTGATGATCTCTCGGGTTTCAGGTTTTCTGTGCTGAAAGCCAATCAGGAGAAAAAACCTCAGTTTGGCTTGGAAAAGGGAAAATACGGGCTGGGATTAAGAGGTGTGGTGCCGATTTCATATATGGGAAAACATGTTGGCAGCGTGGAGTTTGGCCGCAAGTTAGACAGTAATCTGCTGGCCATATTGAAAAAACATGATGATCTTGGTTTTGCCGTGATTGTTCCTGCCGGAGACGAGTTTAAAATTTATGCCAGGACAAGGGGTATGAGTGTTTCATCTGATATTTATCCTGCATTGAGAAAGGTCATGGCAACAGGATCTGCCGAAATAAACAGTGTTTCCCGGAAGAACCATAAATTTATGGTGTTTGTTGGTCCTTTAAAGGATTTTTCAGGCAAGACTGTAGGAGCTGTTGTTATTCCTGATGATGTTACTGCATATTTTCATCAGATGAACAAGAGCTTTTTGACATACATGGTGATCGGTGTGTTGTTGGTTTTCCTGATTTTGTTTGTCGTCTATATCCTTGTCCAACATCTTGTTGATCGTCCCATCCAAAATATGGTGGAGGCATTCGAAAAGGCTGGAAATGGGGATCTGACAAACAGGGTTGACGTCAAGAACAATGATGAAATGGCAATATTGGGAGAAAAATTTAATGAATTTTCTGACAAGATTAAATGTATAATTGAAGATATTGCAGGCAGTTCCAAAAACCTGCTCTCTTCATCAAAAGAGCTTTTTTCAGTTTCCCAGCAAATGTCTGAAACTACTCAGGAGACCTCGTCAAAGCTGGATGCAGTAACTGTAGCGGCAGAACAGATGACATCCAACATGACATCTGTTGTTGTATCAATGGAACAGGCTTCCAATAATGTAAGTATGGTTTCAACTTCAGCAGAGGAAATGATGTCCGTGATAAAAGATATTGCACAAAACACTGAGGATGCCCGTTCCATTACTTCTGAAGCTGTATCTGAGGCTCATAGCGCATCTGACAAAGTGGGTGCTCTCGGGAATGCGGCCATTACAATAGGCAAGGTGGCTGAGACTATAACAGAGATATCTGAACAGACGAATCTGCTGGCTTTGAATGCCACGATTGAAGCGGCCCGTGCCGGTGATGCTGGTAAGGGTTTTGCAGTAGTTGCCAATGAGATAAAGGAGCTTGCCAGGCAGACGGCAGAGGCCACGGGAGAGATAAAAAACAGTATTGCCAATATTCAGAATTCTACTGAAGAGACTGTAAGCCAAATTGAGCAGATTACCAAGGTTGTTAACAAGGTTAATGAAATTGTCTCTACCATTGCCGCAGCCGTTGCGGAACAATCTGTTACTACGGAAGAGATATCTGACAATATTTCCCAGGCATCTAATGGCATTGTAGAAGTTACTGAAAACGTAGCCCGGAGTTCAACTGTTTCCGGTGAAATAGCAAAGGATATCGCAGAAGTCAACAAATCAGCCAGGACGATATCAGGCAACAGTTCCCAGGTGAACTTGAATGCAGAGGAATTAAACAGGCTGGCAGAGCAGTTGAAGTCGGTAGTGGAGCACTTTAGAGTTTAGATGTTTTTTATAGATTGTCTTTGCTTTTATCCATGATTCTCACGTTTGTTATTTGTGGGTGGAAATGGTTTGAACATTGTGTAAATGGCCACAGGATATGTATCCACGGATTGTTAATGGAGGCATTAAATGAAAATAAAATACAAATTGGGGCTTACTGTTTTTGCTTTGTCAATGATTATTATGTTTATGTTCTTGGCTACCTACTGGGTAACGGGAAAACAGAAAGATGATGGCTTGCTGATAAATCTGGCAGGCCGTCAGAGAATGCTTGTTCAGAAAATGACCAAGGAAATTATACTGTTTCACTTGGCTAGGAAAAGAACCGGCCGCAGTGATTCTGCTCTGGCCGATGCCGTACAAAACACCATGCAGGTGTTTGATAAGACCCTTGCTGCCCTGAAAGATTCCGGTAAGGCTCCTCTTTCCCTTGATATCAAGAAAACGCAATATCGATATTGTCCTGCGGCAAAAGAGCCGGTTCACAGCCAGTTGGAAAAAATAAACAATATATGGAAAAGGTTTTCCTCCTGTTTTAAGGCAGTACTGGCAGGGAAGGATCCCTCCGGAAAAAACCTGGATACTATTGTAAAAACCAACAATACGCTTCTTCAAGAAATGAACAAGGCAGTAGGTATTATGCAGAAGCAGTCAGAAGCAAGAGTAAAGCAGCTCCTGAGACTTCAGATGATAGGAGTGGTTATGGGTTTTTGCTGTATGATGATTGCATTTTTTACTTTACGTGACATTATTAGCCGGCTGGATAAGGTACGGGTATTTTCCACAAAGCTTGGAACCGGAGATTTTACAGTTAAAGCAGGATTCAACAATAATGACGAGCTGGGTGAGATTGGCAGAAACTTGGATAAAATGGCCGCCAATTTAAAGGAAATGATAGCTGCAATTATGAATAATGCAGACAGGCTGAACAGTGCATCTTCGGATCTGTTTTCCATATCAAGCCAGATGTCAGATGAAACAGATGAGGTTTCAAACAATGCTATTGCCGTTGCTGCAGCCGCCGAAGAAATGAGTTCAAACATGAGTTCAGTGGCTACTGCTACTGAAGAGGCTTCGACCAACGTGACTCTTGTTGCTACTGCCTCTGAGGAGATGAGCAGTGTGATAGGTGAAATTGCACAGAATACCGAGAAGGCCAGAGCTATTACTTCCAAGGCTGTGTCAGAAGCACAAAGTGCGTCTGACAGCGTTGGCGATCTTGGACAGGCTGCTCAGGATATTGGCAAGGTTACAGAGACTATAACAGAGATATCCGAACAGACGAATCTGCTGGCTTTGAATGCCACGATTGAAGCGGCCCGTGCCGGTGATGCTGGTAAGGGTTTTGCAGTAGTTGCCAATGAGATAAAGGAGCTTGCCAGGCAGACGGCAGAGGCCACGGGAGAGATAAAAAACAAGGTGGCTGGCATCCAGGAATCCACGGAAGGGACCGTGGATCAGATAAAGCAGATAACAACAGTTGTTAATGATATTGATGAGATAGTTTCTACTATTGCCACGGCAGTTGAGGAACAATCCGTTACAACAAAAGATATTGCTGACAATGTGGTTCAGGCTTCCCAGGGGATCCTTGAGGTTACTGAAAACGTGGCTCAAAGCTCAACCGTTGCCGGAGAAATAGCCATGAATATTGCCGATGTGAGCCAGTCTTCCGGTGAGATATCAAACAGCAGTTCCCAGGTAAAATTAAGTGCGGAACAACTGAACAAAATGGCGGAGCAACTGAAGGAAAAGGTGATGTATTTCAAGGTATAGGGATTAGGTGCAGCATGACATATAAACTTTTTTGAAAACTGTTAATAGCGGGAGAGACACATGTCACAGTCAGGATTGATTCCTTCAGATGACAAGATTATGAATCTTGCTACTTTTTATATCGGGGATGCCCTGTGCGGTATGGATATCCTTGGAATTCAGGAAATAAACAAACATATGGAGATGACAGTAGTGCCTCAGTCACCGGAATATGTCATGGGTATTCTGAATCTGAGGGGGCATATTGTGACCGTTATTGATCTTGGAAAGAAGCTTGGACTTGTTCCAACCAGAATTACAGATAAAACCAGGAATATTATAGTTAATTCAAAAGATGAACATATTGGTCTGGTGGTAGATCGGATATGTGATGTGGTTGAAGTAACTAAGGATATGGTGGAAATGTCCCCTGCTAATATCGGTACCATCCAGGGATCTTTTTTTGAAGGGGTTTTCAAAACTGCAGACAGTCTGATCGGAATTCTGGATCTGGAGGCGATCCTGAGAGAAGAATGAAGATCAATAACTTTGTAAGAGATTATCGTATCAGCTCAATAACAGGGGGATAACAGCGAACGTACCACCGGCGCAGGAGGATTTTTTTCTGCTCTGGGCCCTCCCCCGGCAGTCGCATCAGAAAAACCCTGCTCTGTTTTCAGGAAATGGAATTAGGTGCCTAAACGTGGTGCGAATTATTACAAACTCTTCAATAGTGCCCGGAACTGATTGTGAGCGGGTATTATATATCAGCAAGGACGGAAATCAAATGCAATCTGATCAAATTCTTCGTGTTTTGATAGTGGATGACTCAATTGTCTATCGCAAGATTGTAAGTGATCTTTTGGCTGAATTGCCCAATGTGAAAGTTGTGGGTGTGGCCAGTAACGGCAAGATAGCCCTGTCAAAGATTGAGCATCTTAAACCTGATTTATTGACTCTTGATATAGAAATGCCTGAAATAGATGGCCTTGAGGTATTGGCCCAGATTAGATCAAGGGGTCTGGATGTGGGGGCGATAATGCTTAGCAGCCTGACTCAAAAGGGCGGTGAAATGACCTTGAAGGCTCTGGAATTAGGGGCATTTGATTTTATAGCAAAACCCCAGTCAGGAACTATGCAAGAAAACAGGGAGGCAATAAAAAAAAGACTGGTTCCCATGTTGTCGGCCTTTGCCAGTCGCAAGGCAATCAAACACAGCTCCCATACTGTCAATGCAACTGAGACAAAATCACACATAGTTCAAAAACGAAGTGATTCAGAAGTAGTGGTTATTGGAATTTCAACGGGAGGACCAAATTCCCTTGCCGTAATGATGCCCGGACTGCCAGGAGATTTGGGTGTTCCTGTATTGATAGTCCAACATATGCCTCCAAAGTTTACAAAGGCTCTGGCGGACAAGCTTAACGCCAAATGTGCTCTGGAAGTAAGGGAAGCGGTCGACGGTGAGCTTGTGCAACCCAATGTTGCCCTTATTGCACCTGGAGGCAGGCAGATGAAAGTAGAGGCAAGTATTGGAGGGACACGCAAGGTGGTGAGGGTTACAGATGATCCGCCTGAAAACAATTGCAAACCCTCAGTTGACTATCTTTTCAAATCAATCGCCCATGTTTACAAGGGACGTTCTACAGGTGTAATTATGACCGGCATGGGATCTGATGGCACACGTGGACTTGAACTGATGAAACGTACAGGTGCAACCATAATTGCTCAGGATGCAGCCAGTTGTGTTGTGTATGGAATGCCCAAAGGTCCAACTGAGGCAGGAATTGTTGATGTTGTTGCTCCTCTGGATAAAATTGCGTATGAGATTGCAAAGACAGTTAGGAACAGGTAGAACCCAGAGCAGTGCCTGGTGTCCAAAGATGTTTTTTTATGATTGTGCTGGAATTTTAACATGCAGGTTGAATGTTGTTTGCAAAATAAGGTGTTTGCCATGTTTCTCAGCCGGAAAGCATCTGCCCTGCCCCAGGTATAGGACAAGAAATGCACGGCAGTGGGAAACATTGTGGCCAGCGGCCATTTATGAATGAGAACCTGCTAAGGAAGAGTATGAGTTATGGTAAAAATAGCTAAGGATGAAACAGATCTTCTTTTGAAATATATATATGATATATCAGGGATCAGCCTTGATCAGACCAAGACCTATCTTCTTGAAACCAGGCTCGGGCCTTTACTGGAAGAAAATGGTTTTTCTTCTTACAGAGAGCTTTATAATAAGGCTATAGCTGATGCTGGCAAGACTGTTGAAAAAAAAATCATAGATGCCATTTCAACCAATGAAACCCTGTTTTTTCGGGACAAGGGACCTTTTGATGTGCTTCGGCACAAGATTTTGCCGGATCTCATTGATGCCCGTTCGGCCAGATTTTCCGGTAAACTGCCCGTTCCTGTACGGATTTGGAGTGCAGGTTGTTCAACCGGGCAGGAAATATACAGCATTGCCATTATATTAAAAGAATTGTTACCTGATATATCGAAATACAATATAAAACTGTTGGGTACAGATATTTCGGATACAGCGATTGCACGGGCCAGTAAGGCCATCTATAACAAATTTGAGATAGAACGTGGTCTGCCTCCCGAAATTCTCCGCAAGTATTTTTCTCCGGTTAATGGAGAGTGGAAGGTGAAAGACGAGATAAGGGCCATGGCTACTTTCAGGAAACTGAATCTGATGTTGCCGTTCAAGGATTTGGGTAAATTTGATATAGTGCTTTGCAGAAATGTAGCCATATATTTTAATATCGAAGACAGGAAAATGCTGTTTGAGAGAATAGCGGCCGTTATGGAACCTGACGGTTACCTTATAATAGGATCCACTGAATCGCTGAGTGGCATTTCTTCGAAGTTTAAACCGCACAGGCATATACGTTCCATCTACTACCGATTAGTGCCCGACAAAGAATAAATTCCGGGATATGGCGGTGTTTTCAATCTTGAGATGTCAGTTTCTGGTTCAGTGGACACTGTTTGTCCATGTCCCATTTTCCTGCTATGGCAATTCAATTCAGCCGATTCCGTTTTGATGTGCTGGTTTTTTTATCTTTATGCAAACTGTCATGGTACAGGGGAATACAGCTGTAATTGTTTTTGTCAGTGTTGTGCTTCAATTAATCATTATATCGGAATTTCAGCAGATCTGTCCCTGTTTATGCGGCCGGGTTGTTGTGTTAGTGGTAAAATCGGACCCTGTCCAGAATAATTCTTCTTGTCTTTGTAGGTATTATTAGGCGCAGTCTTTTGTGTTTTGCTCAACCGTTCTGACAGGGTATGCTGTTTTTTGTCAGTAAATATTTTGTTTGTATGTGTTTCTGCCATACCTCCCTCTGTTTTTTTGGGAGATGCCTGCCTGAAGCAATCAAAATGATATCATATGGTTTTTCCGATCAAATCCAACAAAACCTTCCATATCTTTCTTTTCATTGTTTAGACTGATTCCCTTCATAAACAGACTGTGGACACCATATGAGTTTCCAATCCATAAATGGAAGTTTTGTACAAGACTATAGAAGTCAAGGGGGTATCTGGAGGTCCGCAGACATTCCACAAGGAATTCCGTATGTTGACACTGGTATTGTGCAAAAAGACCATTTCTGGATGGAAAACAGATAAATTTGTATTGAAATCCGTTTTGAGTAAATTCTTTCCTGTTTTGTTATGGCGCTTTTCTTTGCCGTAATATACGGAATATATTGGCTGAATTGGTTCAGTGTCAGATCGACACAATTGCATATTGTGTAATTTATGTAATAATTATTGTTGATTTTATTTCATAATTTATGTTTGGCTCTATCTTTACATGTCGGTATTTGTTTGTGTGTTTGCATTATAACTCACCGATATTAAAGTGTTTTTATTTTAAAAAAGTAAATTCTTCTGTCTTCCTTTATTTTCGGTATGATTGTTGCTTATGTTTTGGGCATAATGCTATGGATGTTTATAAAAATATCATAAAATTAAAAAGGAGATGAAGATGAAAAAGATTTTCAAAATTTTGGTTTTATCTGTGGCAGGTATTTTTTTGCTTAAAGCTCCAGGCCTTGCTACTGTATTGACTTATGGTGATATTTATAAAAATTGGCCTGGACAGACAGTAACGCATGGAGCGAATCAGGATGAAATTGGCACCCCTACGATTGCAAAGGCCGCGGTAGAGGTAAGCGGTGATGCTGCAAATCCGGGGCAACTGGAATCAGTAACCATATATATGTCAGACAGACGCGTTTGGGATTCTCTTTTTATCAGTACCGGAGGCCCCTGGGATTCGTGGGATTATATTGTCTATGATTCAGATGATGGGGCTTCTTCCGGACATGATACCTATGACAAGACAGCGCCTGCCAGTGATGGCCTGTATTCTGTTTCTTCCGGGTATTCGTATGAATATGTTGATCATCCTTACGGCAGAACTGGTCATGTCAACGGGATTAATGCTGATCATCTCTCCCTTGTTTCATCATTTGAGCCTGTCTGGGATTCTGCTGCAGGTACTCTGACATACGATTTTTCCAATCTCAACATTACTGTTAATTCGGATTTTGCAGTAGGATATACTCCGTGGTGTGCAAATGATGTGTTTTTAACCCCTGTGCCTGAACCGGTTACTATGCTTTTGCTTGGAATTGGTTTGCTTGGTATTGCCTGTGTGAGCTGTAGACAGTTTTTTATAAGGGCATAGGTTTTATATTGACAAACCGGTTTTGTTAGGGTTTGGTCTTTCTTTGTTGTAATCTTTAGCAAGGGGGCTAGCATGCGTTTTTCGGTTGAGCGGCCTTGGTTTACGATCTAACAGATTGTATATATATCAAAAAAAACCGTATCTCATTACAGATACGGTTTTTTTTGAATGAAAGTGTCCGTTGTTTTTGACGGTAATTTTTTGGATATCTTCTTGTGTGTTCAGTTGTTACATATGTCTTCTAAAGGTGTGGCTCAAACAGGTATGGCATAATGCCGGTTCTCATAGAAGGCTTTCAATCAACTGTTGTTTTAAAGGGATTCTGGTGTAAAGGCAACAACATCGTCTATTCTGTCTTTATCGGTTAATATCATTACCAATCTGTCTATTCCAAGTGCCATGCCAGCAGATTCTGGCATATGTTTCAGGGCATTAAGAAATTTCTTTGGTGTGGGACAGGTGGGAGTTCCGAGGTTCTGCATCTTTCTGGTTTCCTGCATGAAACGAGTCTTTTGTTCTTCCGGATCCGTCAATTCTGAAAAGCCATTGGAAATTTCAATGCCTGATATGAATAGTTCGCACCTTTCCGCAACCTTCTCGTTGCCGGGTTTTATACGTGCCAGAGATGCAAGCGATGAAGGGTAGTCATACAAGAATGTAGGTTTTTTTGTGCCAAGATGCGGCTCTATTTTAAATGACATTATTTCATCAAAACAGTCTTGTTCTATGGCGGTTTCAGGATCAATGAATGCAAAGCGCAAAAACGCCTCGCGAACGGTCAGTCGTTCCCATGGAGGTGTAAGGTCTATAGGTCTGTTCCTGTAAGAGAGAAACAGGTTTCCGTTTATCTTTTTTGAAAGTGAGGAAACAAGGTCTTCGCAATCTTTCATCAGGTCAGTATAATCGGTATTTGCTGAATACCACTCCAGCATGGTAAACTCTGGAAGATGCAGCTTTCCGCGCTCTTTTGCTCTGAAACACCTGCATATCTGAAATATCTTTTCATAACCGGCTGCAAGGATGCGTTTCATGCACAACTCAGGTGAGGGATGAAGATAATTATCTTCTGCCCTTATTGTTTCAATGTAAGCCTCTGGAGCTGGAGCAGGTATGATGCATGGGGTTTCAATTTCGAGGTAATTGTTTGCAATAAAAAACCGACGTATAGCCTGAATTATTATTGCGCGTTTCCAGAGTGTATAATTTTTATCTGCAAGGTCTTGTTGCTCATTATCCACGTATTGTAACTATCCTATCCTTTGACTCTTGTGACGTACTGGCCTGTTCTTGTGTCTATGGTTATCTTGTCACCCTTTTCAACGAATGGCGGAACCCTGAGTTCATAACCTGATTCAACGGTTACAGGTTTGGTATCACCGGTAACAGAATCTCCCTTTGCCCATGGATCACCTTTTATTACCTTCATGTCGACAAAGTTGGGCAGTGTAATACCTATTGGCTTGTCATCGAAAAACAGTATGCTGACATCGAGATTGTCTATCAGAAAGTTCTTTGCATCGCCTAACTGGTCATCAGTCAGAAACACCTGCTCATAGTTTTCTGTATCCATAAAACATGCCTGATTATTCTGGGAGTACAGGTATTGCATCTTACGTTCTTCTATGGCAGCTGGCTGAAATGTATCTCCGGATCTGTACGTCCGATCAAAAATAATGCCTGAGATCATGTTTTTGAGTTTGCATCTGTAAAGAGATTGACCCTTGCCGGGTTTTGAAAACTGAAAATCAATTATTATATATGGTTCATTGTCAATCTGGATTTTTAATCCCTTTCTCAAATCGCTTGCCGTATGCATTTTTTTTAAATCTCTCCTGTTATGATTGAAGTTGTTATCTGGCTTGTCTGATTTTAAAATCGGAAAGTAAGGTTGCTGAAAGTCTATTCTGAAAATATATACACAGGCTGTATGCAAAAAACAAACTGTATTTTTATTTTTTGTTCTGCTATGGCTATGGTCTGTTTTTTATTGCAATTGTCATAGAAACAGTTACAGGATGTTATAAATCAGGTTAAGACAGTTTTCATCTATAAATGGCCTTTTTGTACAATATGCGGAATTTCTTGCACAGTGCACTTACAGTATGGCTCCGCATGATCCCTTGGCTTTCTTGATCTTGTTCAAAAAATCTTGTTTATGGGTTGAAAATTCACGGGTGTTTACGGTCTTGTTTATGGATGGATACTAAATAATGATTTTTTGCTTAAAAATGTGTTCAATGGCCTTTCTTTTCAATATGTCATGGTAAACACGTATGTTTTCTACATATTTGACAGGTTCACTGCCTCTGCAGTAACCGTATGCAGTGTTTTTATAATACTTGGGGTATGATAAAAGAGGTAATACCTGCTTGAGATCAGCCCAGCTGTTGGGATCAAGACCATTGGCTTTTGCAAGATTTCTGGCATCTAATATATGGCCTCTCCCTACGTTATATGCCGCAAGGGTTATAAATGTCCGGTCAGGATCCTTTATATCTTTGAACGTGTCGTAGAGCCATTTCAGATATTTGACTCCGCCCATTATGCTTTGTTCCGGATCAAGGCGGTCACGTATTCCCATTTCCGCTGCCGTGATTTCAGTAAGCTGCATTATTCCCTGGGCCCCTGTATAGCTGGTGGCCATGGGATCAAAATGTGATTCCTGATATATTATGGCTGCAATCAGCCTCCAGTCAAAATGATATTTTGCTGCTGCCCTTTTTATTATATGATTATAAACAGGCAGTTTTGTAGTAATGGCACGATGAAATTTGATCAGGTCCACATAGTCAAAACTATCTATGTTTGCGTAATATTTGTTGTAAATCTTCTGAAATGTCCCGTCTTTTTTTATCTGTTTTATAAACTGGTTTATTTTGGCAAGCAGTCTGGTTTCACCTTTTTTTACGGCCCACCGCAGCCGTTGAATGCCTCCTATTGAAAAGGCTATTGATATTGCAGGATAATATCGACGGTTCAGACGGGCTATGTTAGAATAAGATACGGTTGCTGTTATCTTTTTTTCTGCGACCATGCGTATGAGTTCTTCAACAGGCCTGTCAGACAGCGCTATATGTATGTTTATTCCATGATTTCTCAGTTCCACGAGGTTCCGTATGTAAGCGCTTCCTGCACGTACATGCACTGTTACACCATTGAGATCTTCTTTGTCTTTTATCTTGTGGTTGTTCTTGTGAATAATGATCATTTGCCGGATATCCAGATATCCTACAGAGAAGTCTGCAATTTTGTCACGTGAAGGCGTTCGGGTAAGTTCACCTGCAGCAAAATCGCCCCTTTCGGTCTCAAGCGCAGGGAAAATATCATTCCATGGAACTATTACAACATCAAGTTGTAATTTCATGTAGTCGGCAAATGCCTTTGCCATGTCATATTCAAAACCCATTGGTTCATCACGGTATATGTAGTAGGAATGGGGGTTGTTTATGGTGATGACCGTGAGTTTTCCTGTTTTGAATATTCTCTTAAATACACCTTGGCTCTTCTCTTTTTTTGGGGGGCTGTTCCATGAAAACATCATGAAGAATGCCATAGCAGCGAGTATGGATATATAAAAAATTTTCTTCATAAAGGACATCGGGTACGCAACTTATGCTTTTTATTGAATTATCAGGACGTCTGTAACAGTATATGAGAAGGCCATTGTTCGGGAATAACAGAAATTAAGGTGCCCTCGGATATGTCTGCATAGTAAGGGTCTGTCTACAGATCATCCATGATACGGCAGGGTTTTGTATCTTGCTGTTTGTTTGCAAGGTCAGGCAAACTTAGTGTGTTTTTCGAAGGGATGTTGTTTATAACTCTTTTTTTGAAGTCAGCGCCTTTTTTGCATTTTTTTAGACAATATGCAATTTAGATGCTCAGTATTGACCTGTACCTTTTTTTGTGTTTGTCATGAGAAGAGATTGTGCTATCACGATTGCAACAGGCAGCCATACGTTAAACCACTCTTCTTTTGGCTTTGACAGAAGACCCATACCATCTGTCTGCACTGCTGCAAATCCAAAGGCTGTTAATACAATGCCAAACATCATTTTGTGCCTTAAGGCAAAGAGAAGACATGATGTATAAAGGCCTGCAATCAGTGTCAACCCTACCAATCCGCCATAAAACAGCATCTGTATGAATAGGTTGTGAGCATCGTGGAATGTTACAGGGATGTTCTTGTAAACAGTATGAATCAGGATTGGTGTGTCCCAGCCATGTCCGAAAAATATTTTTTTTAATGATAGTTGTATTGCCTCTGTCCAGATGGATATGCGGATAAATTTTCTTTGCAGTATCATTGCTGTAATATGTTGATGATTAAAAATAATTATTATAATGATAATAGCGAGTGATAGCCAGAACAACTTGCTTTTTAAATGAATTAAGTTCAAAGGCAGCAAAACGATACATACGAACAACAGGCTTATTATAGGTGTTCTTTCTCCGAGAAAAAAGATGATGCTGCTCAATATGATGATGTTAAACAGGGATATGATACGGATATAACCAGTTGCTGACATAGCAATGGCAATCATTATAGCGGTTAAAAAACCAAGGACATGACTGAACATGAGAATGTTAAACATGGGTTTGACATGAAGCAAAAAGTGCAAGCGGAAAAAATTGAACAGGGATTGATGTAACAGAACGGTGTGTGCCTCCCAGTATGTCAAAAACGCAGAAACAGCTGTTACGCTGATAACAGTCGTCCAGTAAAACAGTTTTTTGTCTTTTAAGAGATAATAAAATGAAATTGGCGTTATCCCTATAACAATGGCTCTTCTTATGGCTCTTGTAAGGTCTGTTTCAGATGCCCATAGGGAAGAAATAACCAGCCATAATAGCACACATATAAAAAAGACAAACGGGATGTTTATCCTTTTTCTTTCTTTATAAACAAAGTGGTAGGCCAGAAACAGGGAGGGAAAGATAAACAGAACATATACCGTATTTTTATAGCAATGTCTTGAGGGTAAAAAAAACAGTCCTGTAACGATTGTAATCCAGCCCAACAAAAGGGTTGCATTTGACAGCCTGTATATTTTTTTTTCCATAAACCTAAATCTGTTGAGTATCTGTATCCCAATATGTTTTTGAGTTTTTTTATATCTGCAGTTGATTTATAAATGGAAACAGTGTTTTTTTGCTGGAAAAGTAATGGATAATACCATACCTCTTGTTACTGTTGTAATCCCGTCATACAATCATGAGCCATACGTTGAACAGGCCATCCTAAGTGTCTTGAATCAGACATATATCAATATTGAACTGATTGTTATAGATGATGGTTCGGTTGACAATTCTGTTGATTTAATCAAGGCCTTATCTGTTAAGCATGGCTTCAGGTTTATTGCAAAAAAGAATGAAGGCCTTACAAAGACATTGAATATGGCCCTGGATTTGGCAAAGGGAGAATATTTTGTCCCCATGAGTTCCGATGATATAATGCTGCTTGACCGTATAGAAAAACAGGTACAGTTTATGCGGAAACATCCTGATCTTGCTGTTTCGGCAGGTAATATGATCCGGATAGAACAGGACGGGAGCCCAAGACGTAACCAGAAATTTTACCCGGAACGGATATTAACCTTTGATGATATCTTTGAAAACCGTGTCAAAGGACCTCCTGCGCCTACCCTTATGTATATAGCAGAAGAATTGAGGGGCATAGGAGGATACAGAGAAGATATCCTGTTGGAAGATTTTTATACCATTCTTGCTATTACGTCAAAGGGGAAAAAGATCGGTGTTATGCATGACATACTGGCGTTTTACAGGTCTCATCCATCAAATACATACAAAAATTATTCATACATGGCGGATAATATTCTGAAAACGTATGCCATTTTTGCTGACAGACCTAATTATAACAAGGCAATATCCCGTTATTTGAACGGTATGATCAAACGTGTATCCATATCTGACAAGAGGCTTGCAATTGAATTATTGAAAAAGGTGCCTTTACAGTTTTATAACAGAAAGACAATAAGCGGGATTTTCAGGATTATTTTCAGATAGTGTTCAGCAAGCCATTTTCTGGAACCCCTGTCCTGAACTGACACAGATCAGGATGATTTCAGGCTGATCATTTTTCTTGCCAGCATGTTGTATTTTTGTCTGAATGTTTCTATATTGTGATCTTTTTTTAGCTTGTTATAGGTTGTTTTTCCGATGGCTTCTCTGTTTGCATTTGCTACGGTTATCATTTTTTCTGCAAGATCTCTGGCGTTTCCTGTCTTGAATACAAATCCTACATCTTTAATAAGATCCGATATTGCGGGCAAACTGGAACCGATTACAGGTAACGATGCAGACATCCCCTCTAACAGTGCAATGGGAAGTCCTTCGCTTAGAGAAGGCATAACAAAGACATCAAATGCCCTTACATATCTGACTGCATGGTTATGTGCTCCCAGAATAAATACCCTGTTTTCCAGCCCGTGTTTCTTAATGTATTTTTCAAGTTCTTTACGGCTTTTGCCTTCGCCAATAATTGCCACTGCGCTTTCAGGCAGTTTGTCTCTGATCATGTTTAATGCTTCAATAAGATATATATGTCCTTTAACTGGAACCAGCCGGCCTATGGTACCAAATATAAGTTTGTTTTCGGGCAGATAAAGGGCCTTGCGTGCATCTGATCTGTTGAGCTGCATTGCCAGTGCAGCCTTTATGTCTATGGCATTGTTGATAGCCAGTGTGTTTCTTTCTGTCATTCCGCATTGAAGATCTATCAGGTATTTTTTTACGGGCGTTGAAACCCCCACCATTTTCCATGTGCCGGATCTGTTTTTTCTTATTATCTGTTGACGGTATTTTCTGTCAAAATCTCCTGTTCCGTGTACAATCCCTATTACCGGAATTTTCAGCGCCCTGTTTAGGGTCATTGCCGTGTGAATGGACTTGAAACGGTGGGCTATTATCAGATCAAAGTTTTTCCGTTTGCAGTATCTGTAAATTTTAAGCAGGAGAAATTGTCTTTTAATCCCCTTGATACTATTGGATGTGTCGGTGAATGACTGTGTCCTGTCCGGTTGTTTGTCGTTTGATTTTACTCCCTGAAGAAAGGCGGAAACAACTTCATATTCATTATCAGGCAAGGCCTTGATAATCTGTTCTCCCACGTATGAAACGGAGCCTCCGTTATAATTCTGAAGTTGCATTACTCTGAATCTTTTCATTGTTGTTTGCCGCGGAAGGCGTTGTGTGCCTCCTGTATGAGTTTTGATTCACAGCCCCTGTACCGGGGAGAAAAATGAAACAGTTCAATATGTCTTGCCATGGCATTTTTTGCAATAAGACCTGCCTGTGTTGATGTCAGATGATACTTTTTTTTTGCCAGTTCCCTGTCTTTGTCTGAAAATGTAGCCTCTATAAACATGATATCAGAATCTTTTGCAAGATTGATGATCTTCTTTATGTTTTCTTCACTTCCTATTACGTCCGTAACATAACTTATTTTCTGGCCTTTTGATATGGTAGCTATGTTTTTCCTAAGATAGGAAAGAGGGTATCCTTTTTTACGGATAATTCTGCCATGTTTTTCCCAGATAACGGTGATCTCTGTTTCAGGGTCTGCATTGTTATATATGGCGTCCTTGAATGTTTTCAGCCATGGCCCTACAGGAAGGCCCAGATCATCAAGTACATTTTTTTTGATATTGATATAGAAATTTTCGGACAGGGACAGGCCAAGACACTCGGTATGATGGTTCAGAAGGGTTCCGTGAACTGTAAATGACTGTTCTTTAAGCAGGGTCCCGTCAAATGGATATGATTGAGGCTCTTCTTTGGGGCAAAATCGGTCTTTGCATGAGTATCTTCTTGTAATGACAGTGTCATGATGTACTTCATTTGCGATGATGTTAAATCGGTTGGTGTAGTTTGATACCATGTTCCATGTGTAACCAGAAAGCTTTCCTTCTACCTGCTGCAAAAACCCTGGAGGTCCAAACAGGTGCAGGTCTTTGTTCCTGCCCAGCATTATCCTTAAAAGGGTATCAAAACCTATAAAATGATCCATATGGGTATGGGTGACAAAGACATGTGTTAACTTTAGCATGTCCCTTGCAGCAAGGGAGCTGATGTCACCAAGATCAAACATAAGCGCCCTTCTTTCAAACAAAAAAGGGATAAACAGACCTGGATCTGAAAACGGATCGTTAATAAGTCTGGCTATAAATGAAGGTCTCACGTCACATTACCTTGACTATATCTGCCCTGGTATCTCCTATTGCCTTTTTTACTGCATTTTCCGGACCTAATATCTTTACGATCCCTGATCGTTTCATTTCATCAAAAACCCCTGCAAAGTTTCTGAAATGAGATATTGTTGTAGTCATGATCTCGTCTCTTGTCTTCTGTCTGATATCATCGGTATCTCCGGTCAGAAATCTTGTCATCGAGACAAACCCTTTTGAGTCTGGCAGTCTGTATGGATCTATGTCTCCCATGGTTCCGATAATCGCCTTTGTAAGTTCCTTTTCATCCATATTTATGTTTCTCAGGAATTCTCCTGTGTTGTCGAATGTATTAAGGGTCTTTTCTGTATTGGGATCTCGGTAGGAAACCATGGTCAGTATGCCTGAAATTCTGCCAAGGTTACAAAATGCTCCATATGCCCCTTCCTGCACCCTTACCTGATTCCACAACCATGTGTTTCGTATGTACTTTGTTATAACGAAAGCTGATCCGTGAAAACTGTAGCCGCTTTTAAAGATATTGTGTCCTTTGCCTACAAAATTTATCTGTGCAGGGATGGTCAGACCTTCTACCTCTGCAAGATCGATCTTTTCAGGCCATTGTTCATTTTCTGTATGTTTTGATGGTATGGAAGAAACAAGGTTTTTTATATGATTGCGGTTATGGGTAAAATCTTTTTTGTCTGATGTGATGTTTACTATGATACGTTCTCTTGTTACAATCCTTTTTAATATATCTTTAAAGATAAACAGGATTGAGTCCCAGTCCCTGTCTATTCTTGATACCAGTTCTCTTAAAAAAAACAGATAACTGATTCCTCTCGTCTGCTCGGAAACAAAACCTGATTCATTGAAATGGGAGCTCAACCGTATGTTTACAAGCTGATGACCTTCCGGGATTAGATACTGTTCCCTCCTTGCCTTTTCCTCCATAAGTATCTGTTTGAACCTTTTATGATTATCAAATCGGGTGTTGAGCATAATGTCTGTTATTATGTGAAAAAGATCTTCTGCCTTGGTTCCTATAGCCTTGCCCCGTATGAAAAGCATTGCTTTGCTGCCGGGGCTGTTGTACATGGAAGATATGAAAAGCTGTGGAATAATTCCTCCTGTCTTTCTGTTTATATGCTTTGAGAGAGATACAAAATCTTGTTTTTTCGTGCCCATTGATACAAGAGCTCTGCCAAATAATGGAACATAGGGCAGATATTCAGCGGGAAGAGAATGAATATCCAGTCCCACATCAAGATACAGGATGCCGTTTGAAAAGATATCATGGAATAAAAGTGTTGCTCCAGCCTGTTTGATTTCCTCACATGGGATCGGTTTTTCCTGCCTTTCAAGATCGGACAGTTCAAGCAAAGGTATGGTCTGAAGGGCCTCAGGAGGATCGGGTGTCTTTTGTATGCGTTCAAGTTCTAAGGTATTGCTGATTATTCTATCTATTTCTTCAGGTGTCATTGATGCCTTGATTCTGAAAAGACGTTCCCTTTCTTCTGTTTCTTCCCTTTGTCTCTGTTCAGGATCAGGACGAAGGTAAAGCGTTGTTCTGTGTGTATTTGCAAGAAAAAAATCTTTTATCATGCCTTCAAAAAAACCTGGCCCTGCCTCCTGTTTGATGCTGGAAAGAGGTTGTTCAAAGGCAATAGGTGCAACGGGATCTGCTTCGTATAGCCATGCAGTAAGAGCACGAAGCATTATGATAAGTCCTTTTGGCATTTGACCTGTGTTGTTTTCTCTTAGTCTGAATTCCACAGTGTTCAGGGCGGCATCAACGATTTCCCTGTCAATTCCATCTCTGACCAGGGCCTTAAGGGTTTTTGTTATCAATGGTTCTACCTTTTCCATGTCTTCCTGCCTGACCCCTTTAAGCCCTACAGAAAATACTGTCTGTTTCAGCTCATTTTCAAGGCCTGTGCCTGCAATATCTTCACCCAGACCTGAATCGATCAGTGCCTTTTTCAGAGGTGATGCAGACATCCCAAGAAGGATATAGCCAAGGATCTGAAGGGCGAGGTTTGTTTTTACATCTGCTGTGTCAGCAAGAACCCAGTTGACCGTTACCATCCCCTTGTTGCTGTTCTCTTCGCTTTCTCCTGCCATAAATGTTTTTGTTATGAGTTTTGGATGGTTAAACGGGGCCTGTGTTTTTATTTCAGAGTTTATTTCAAGAGGCTCAAATTCCTGCAAGATACTGTCTAAGCGTCTTAACCGTTCTTCAAACGGATCGTCTCCATAAAAGTATATTCTGGCATTTGAAGGATGATAGTAGTGTTTGTGGAATTCAATGAATCTTTCAAAGGTAAGCTCCGGAATCTTTTTTGGGTCTCCCCCGGAATCAAATCCGTATGGGGTGTCGGGAAAAAGAGACTGAACAGACAGTTCAGACAGGATATTGTCAGGCGATGAGTAGGCACCTTTCATTTCATTGTACACAACCCCTTTGATAAGTAATGGCGCATCCGGATCTTTTAATTCATAGTGCCATCCTTCCTGTTGAAATACATAGGGGGTCAGACGCGGGAAAAATACGGCATCGAGATATACATCCATAAGATTGTGAAAATCCTTTAGATTCTGGCTGGCAACCGGATAACATGTTTTATCAGGGTACGTAAAGGCGTTGAGGAAGGTATTCAGTGAACCTTTCAACAGTTCTACAAAGGGTTCTTTTACCGGATACTTGCGGGAGCCGCACAGGACAGAATGTTCCATGATATGTGGAAGGCCTGTTGAATCCTGGGGAGGGGTACGGAAGGTTATACCGAAAACCTTGTTTTCATCCTTTGTCTCTATGGAAAGGACTTCTGTCCGGATTTTTGCATGTCTGTAAATTCTGGCAATTGCCCTGACCTCAGGAATTTCTTTTTCCTTTTGCAGTTTGAAACCGTGTATCAGTGTCATTTGTTTTCTCCTGACCTCCGGATTGTTGTTTGTATGGTAATACCCCGATTTTTTTTGGCCTTGTATAATTGTGTAAGATGGAAGGCCGCTTTCAGGCAGTGGGATAGAGAGACTAACAGATGCAAAGGATTGGGAACTCATTGTTGATCTGAAAGATTTGTTCCCTGTTTTTTTAAGGTACAGGTTCCAACTTTGTATATTTCATATGCAGCAGTTTTTTCCCTGTGTCTTTAAACAGGACCTCTACCTTGTCATTATCCACAAACCTTGCAACAACCCCTATGCCAAAGGCAGGATGCCTGACACATTTTCCTGTGGAGATGTATGCAGTCCCCTGATCATGGTTATTGGGCCTTGCCTGTTGCGTTGCTTTTCTTCCTGACAATTCAGAAAGACTGTCATGGTTGATATGTCTGTTTTCCGGGCGGTTATGTTTTATGGAAGATGTTAAGGTTGCAGTACATTGTCCCTGTGTGTTTTCATGGACTGCAAGGTTACAGGGAACAGACTGTATAAAAAGAGACGGACCATTGCTGTATAGTCCTGTGTTTGTTTGCCATGGCTGGGTATCTTCCCTTGGATAACATATGATCAATTCCTCCTTTGCCCTTGTAGCAGCTACATACATTAGCCGGCGCTCTTCCTCCAGGGCAAATGGATCCTTTAATGCCATTGGTGTGGGAAACCTGCCGTTTTTTGCAGAAATAATAAAGACTATGGGCCATTCCAGACCCTTTGCAGAATGTACCGTAGAAAGGGTCAGCATGTCTTTTTTTTTCTCTTCAGGCTCAATATCCAATGTGCTTGCAGGAGGATCAAGTATAAGGGCATCAATAAAGGAATTCAGTCTGTTGTGATATTTTGCCATGGCAAGTAACTGATCCAACTCTTTTTGTCTCCGTGGGTAGTCATCAAATTTTTCTTCCATAACTGGAATATAATAGTTCATGGCAGTTTTTACTGCTATACGGGGTGAACTGCCTTGTGTTGCAAGTTTGCGTAACAGACCGGCAACAGGCTTCAGCAGATTAAGGTCTTTTTTTGTTCCGCCTGGCCATTGCATGATGTCCTGAGGTATTACCCTTTCAGAGCGCATCCAGGCAATAATTTTATTGGCCTTGGCCTGGCCTATGCCTTTTATAAGTGTCAGGATACGCATCCAGCTTATTGTGTCTTCCCTGTTTACCACTACTCTCAGGTGCGCAAGCAGATCCTTTATGTGAGCAGACTCCAGAAACTTGAAACCTCCGTGTTTGATATATGGGATGCCTTGTTGTGTCAATGATGTTTCCAGTTCAAAGGAATGAAAGCCTGCACGGAAAAGTATTGCCATCTCAGAAAGTGTTCTGCCCTTTTGCCTCTGGTCTTCTATATAACGACATACAAATGCTGCCTGTTCAGGCTCGGTGTCTGCCTCTATAATCCTGGGAGAGATACCTCCCTGTTTTTTGGTAAAAAGACATTTTGTGTACTTTTTATCTGCCTGTTCCATCATTGCATTGGTAAAACTCAAAATAGGCTGTGTTGACCTGTAGTTTTCTTCAAGTCTTATTATTTTTGTCCCGGGAAACTGTTCAGGAAAATCAAACATGTTCCGGAAGTTGGCGCCTCTGAAAGAATATATGGACTGACAGTCGTCACCTACAGCCATGATGTTTTTATGTTCGTCCACGAGCCATTTTATTATATCCGCCTGTATGGTATTGGTATCCTGATACTCATCTACCATAACATAGCGGTACTGTTGACCGATAATATGCCGCACATCAGGGTTGTCAGACAAAAGATCGCGAAGCTGTATTATAAGGTCATCGTAGTCCATTAACCCATTGCTCTGTTTGTATTTAGTATAAAGATTGCATAGTTTTTCTATATGGCTGATATAGGTTGTGAACTGTACATATTCTTTGGCTATGATCTGTTCTATTGGTTCCTGTAGGTTCGCTGCCTTGCTAAGGATATTTGCGATTGTGCCTCTTTTGGGAAATCTTGGAGGCCGTTTTAAAAAGTTTAATTCCGGGATCAGGGATGTTATTATCTGCTCCATGTCGGAGCGGTCTATGATAGTAAATCCATTGGAATAGCCTGTACGATCTGTATAGGTTCTGAGAATCTGGTTTGCAAGAGAGTGGAAGGTGCCTCCTGATACAGACATACACCCGTCATTGTAGATTGCAGCCGCCCTGTTCAGCATTTCCGTGGCAGCTTTTCTCGTAAAGGTGAGAAGCAGTATGGATTCCGGTGGCACGCCCTTTTCCACAAGACAGGCCACTCTGTATACAAGTGTCCTTGTTTTACCGCTTCCGGCCCCTGCAATTACAAGAACCGGGCCGTTGATGGTCATAACTGCTTCCAACTGGGCAGGATTAAGGGCCTTTTTATAATCAATTTTGTTTTTCACAGACAGGTTTCCTTATGTTTGAAATGGCAACACCGGCAGGTGCATAAAAAATCATGGTGCTATGGGGGGCTCCATCCATCAACAATCTTTTTCTGCAATATTGATGTTATTCCCTGTATAATCCCAAAGCCCACTGGTCTTGTTGTCAAAAATATCATATTCCCGAAATATAAACTGAAATCTTTACAGCATCGTTAATCTTGTCCAGGTTAAGGGAAGGCAGCAGATTCCACCGCAGGCAGGTGCGGAAACCGGGTAGAAGATTTAGCGCTTGGAAATTGACCTGCTGACAGTCTGATGATGCAGAAATAAAGATTTTTTATTATAATGCCAACCCTTTTTTATAGTCAATAATAGCCTTTTGGTTTTAAGGACATGCCGGTCTGCTGTGATTGTTTTATCTTTTTTTGACAGGGCAGGCTGTTCACTGTTCACGGCACGTTAATTATCATAACTGGTTATTTTGTATGTGTTATTTATTGCAGGCAATTTTTTTTGAGATATTTTAGGGGTCGTCAAACATCTGACGTATAAAGATTACATATGAAACGTATTATAAAATATATTTCTATTTTCTTGTTGCTGATCTTTTTTGTTTTTGCAGGTACTGCTGCCTACTTCTGGTATATATGGTCAAGTAATATGCCCTATGTAGGTGCTGTAAAGGATTATCAGATGCCAACCATTACCGAGGTCTTAAGCAGTGATGGTCAGATAATCGGAAGATTCTGGAAGGAAAGAAGGATAATTGTACCTGTTGATCGTATGCCACGGCACTTGATATTGGCCTTTGTTGCCGCAGAGGATGCCAGTTTTTTTGAACATAACGGTATAGATATAAAGGGGATTATAAGGGCGTTTTTTAAAAATATTTTTGCCGGAGGCATAAGGCAGGGTGGAAGCACTATAACGCAGCAAGTAACCAGGGCAATACTTTTAAAAAACAAAAAGAGGACCTACAAAAGAAAGGTCAGGGAAATAGTTTTGTCTTTACAGCTTGAAAAAGAATTGTCCAAGAAACAGATACTCTATCTGTACCTGAATCAGATCTATCTTGGAGAGGGTGCCTATGGAGTGGGTGCTGCAGCAAGAACATATTTCCATAAGTCAGTGAAAGATCTGGATATAGCAGAATCAGCCATGTTGGCGGCTTTGCCTCAGGCCCCAACCAAATATTCTCCGCTGCTGCATTTTGAAAGGGCAAAGGACAGGCAGTTATACGTTCTCAAACAGATGCGGAAAGATGGTTTTATTACGGAAAGTGAGTTCAAAAGGGCAGTGAATGAACCTCTTGATATCCAGGGGCCTCAAGAAAATACATTTATAAATGCCCCATGGTTTACGGAATATATAAGGCAGTATCTTGTCAAAAAATATGGAAGAGATCTTGTATATCAGGGAGGTCTTAAGGTCTACACTACTGTTGATCTTAAAATGCAGAAATATGCAAGGGCAGCTATGCAAAGAGGTTTGCTGGAGCTTGACAAGAGAGAGGGATACAGGGGGCCTTTGAAGCATCTGTCATTGGATGATGCGGCAAAATTTACAAGTCTGTTACAGAAGGAATTTTCAAAACATCCTCCTGTGAAAGGTTCTGTTGTAAAGGCACTTGTCCAGAAGGTAAACGACAGGAAGGGACAGGTAGATGTATCCGTGGGAGGGCTTTTATGCCGCCTTCCTCTTTCAAACATGAGATGGGCACGTAAACCTGATACTGAAAAGGTATATTATTTGACACGTATACACCGGCCATCAGAGGCATTGAGAAAGGGAGATGTTATTCTTGTACGTCTTATTAAAAAGGATATCCCTCCATACAGCTATGAGGTATCTCTGGAGCAAGATCCCAAGGTGCAGGGGGCACTGTTATGCATGTCTCCCAGGACAGGTTATGTAAAGGCAATGATAGGGGGCATGGATTTTTTTAAAAGCCAGTTTAATCGTGCTATTCAGTCAAGGCGTCAGCCGGGTTCGGCATTTAAACCTATTATATATTCAGCGGCATTGGATAAAGGGATGACGCCTGCCACCATAATAATGGATTCACCAATTATATTTCCTGTGAATTCAAAGGGAGATGAATGGAAACCTAAAAATTACAGAGAAAAATTTTTTGGGCCGACCTTGTTGAGAACAGCGCTTGCTGAATCCAGAAATATTATTACGATAAAGATATTAAGGAGAATCGGAATAGATTATGTCATTAACTATGCAAAGACAATGGGCATAAAATCTCCTTTGAGTCGTAATTTTTCTCTGGCTCTCGGATCGTCTGGTCTGTCCTTGCTTGAACTTACACGATCATATTCAGTCTTTGCAAATGGCGGGAATCTGCCTAAGGCAATATTTGTCAAGCGTATTGTTGACAGAAAGGGAGAGATAATAGAAGAAAATCGTCCGGATATTCAGAATGTTATTCCGGAACAAACAGCCTTTGTAATGACAGACATGTTAAAGGCAGTAATACAGGAAGGTACTGCCTGGAGGATAAAGGCACTGAAACGGCCTGCGGCAGGGAAAACCGGCACTACCAATAATTTGCTGGATGCCTGGTTTATGGGTTATACGCCTTCACTTGTGGCAGGGGTATGGGTAGGTTATGATGATTATAAGGCAATGGGGAAGGGAGAAACCGGTTCAAGGGCGGCAAGCCCCATATGGTTATATTTTATGCAAAAGGTATTGAAGGATAAACCGGTGGTTGATTTTCATGTTCCCAAGGGCATTATTTTTGTAAAAATAGATGCTGATACCGGGTTGTTGGCCAGTCCGTACTCCACAAATACAGTTGTTCAGGCCTTTAGGGAGGGCAATGAACCCAAAGACTATACACCAAAACCAAAGAGAGCAAGACCAGGTGATTTTTTTGAGTTTGATATGGATAACAGATAGGGGGACTGTAAAGGGCTTTTATGCGGCATCTGAGACTGACAGAGGCTTTAAACTTGATTTTTTTTGCCTTGGACAAGGTTTTCATTTATGGACCGAAAATGCTATAGTGCGCAAGATTGATTTGTGGATGTGAACGGATCATGACAGTTGGCATAATATTGCCAAGCTGCAGATATAATATGGTACATAGCATGAGTGATACGAATCAGGTGATAAAACTTGAGGCGCCTGTTGAACCAAGGAGATGCCTTGCGTGCGGAACCGACAGGATAAAACTGGGTAGAAGGTATTGTTCCAGACAGTGCCAACAGAAGATTTTATGGGTTCTTTCCCTGTCAAAAGGTCTGTTAAGGGTGCTTTCTGCAAAACAGGCAGCCTTCTTTTTTACCTCTGAATATGTTGTTTTGGATGTGCTTCCCGTATGGTCCACCGGTGTGTCACGATTCATGATGAATCGCAAAAAAGGTAACAAACCTGCAGATGATTTGAAGTCTCTCATTCTTGAATGCGGGGAAAAATGGCACGGTATGGTCAGGAATAACCGTTCACAGAGCCATGCATCATTTTACCTTGCCACGGAAAATTTGAAAAAGGGAGTTAGGCCTGATTCAATACAGCCTGACAGGTCTGCCAGGCCCAGACTGTCAGAGACAGAAAGGAAATACATAAGGATTCTGCATATTGAAAGAGATGATCTTGTAAAGGACAGCAGCATGGATGTAATAAAACATGCCTATAAAAGGATGGCAAAGGTATATCATCCTGATGCCGGTGGTGATGAAGATAAGTTCAAATTGTTGAATGAGGCTCATCAAAAGATGATGTTATGGGCAGAAAACCCTCAGTATACCTGCCGCAGGGCATTGAAGGGATGCTGGTCATATAACGGAAATACCGGGAGATGGTCTCCCCCCCTTTAGAAACAGAATCTTTGGTAAGAACGGCTGTTTCCCCTGAGCACCAGACGGCTTGCCTTTTGATGGATGATGGGTTTATAAATGCCTGCATGCAAGGGGTGTTGTGGCTTTTGTTTGAGAGATATCAATATACAGGCGTCCTGCAAAACCATCAAAGATTGAGGTCAGTCCAGTTTTTAAGTGGGCAGCCTTTACATAACGGCCTTTTTTTGCAGTAGTTTTTGCCTGTCTGCACTATAAGGGCGTGAAATTCATTAAAAAGTTCATGATCATCAGGCAGGTGGTCTTCAAAAAGGTGCTGTAATTCACCATATGTCCCCTCTTCAGGAGACATATGGTGACGGCTCATTATGCGGTGAGTGTATGCATCTATAACAAAAACAGGTCGTTTTGCGGCGTAAAGCAGTATGCTGTCAGCCGTTTCAGGACCTATTCCCTTTACAGAAAGAAGACCGTTTCTCAAATTTTCTGTTTTATCTGTGAGGCATTTGTCAAGATCTCCATTGTATTTGTCCATAATAAAATTGACAAGGTTTTTCAGCCGTATGGCCTTTAGATTATAATATCCGGCAGGTCTGATTTCTTTTGCCAGGGTTTCAGCCGGTGTATGGTACATGGCGTTTAAACTGAGCAGATTTTTTTTGACAAGATTGGCAATAGCCTTTTCCACATTTTTCCAGTTTGTATTTTGTGTAAGGATTGCTCCTGTCATAACTTCAAAGGCTGTATCGGCCGGCCACCAATATTGATGCCCAAAATGTTCAAGCATTAGCCTGAACATATCCATAAGTTTTTTCCCTGTCATAACTATTCAAATCTTGCTTTTACAGTCCTTGCATGTATGGGGAGACCCTCTTCTTCTGCGAGGGTGATGACGATATCCTTGAGCCCTTCTAATCCTTTTTTACTAAGATATTGAAATGTAGGTTTTTTTATAAAATCGTCGACAGAAAGACCTGAAAACATCCTTGCGCATTGACCTGTGGGAAGGACATGGTTTGTCCCTGATGCATAGTCGCCTACAGGTACAGGTGCATATGGTCCCATGAATATGGATCCTGCATGTTTTATTCTGTTTAGTGTAATAAATGGATCCTTTGTTATAATCTGGAGATGTTCAGCGGCATATCTGTTGGTAAAATCAATGGCTTCTTCCATACTTTCTGCAACAAGAACAGAGGAATGGCCGGAAAGGGATGATTCGAGAATATCTTTTCTGTCCAGGTTGTCAAATTCCCGTTTTATAATACTGCATACATCGTTTGCCAGTTGTTCGGAGGTGGTAACAAGTACTGCTGCGGAATCCGGATCATGTTCTACCTGTGACAGGAAGTCTATTGCTATCCATTCAGGATTTCCTGTTTCATCTGAAAGGATCAATGACTCACTTGGCCCTGCAGGAGAATCTATATCCACTTCACCATAAACCAGCATCTTGGCGGCAGTAACATATTTGTTTCCAGGCCCTACTATCTTGTCTACCTTTGGCATGGTTTCTGTACCGTATGCCAGACTGGCGACTCCCCATGGCCCTCCCACCTTGAAGATGCGGTCACAGCCTGCTATGTCTGCTGCTACAAGAGTGGCAGGATTCCCGGTCATTCCCTGAGAGGGAGGGGTTATTGCCACAACCTGTTTTACTCCTGCGACCTTGGCAGGCAGAACGGTCATGAGTACTGAGCTGGGATAGGTTGCGCTACCGCCTGGAACGTAACATCCAACAATGTCCATAGGTCTTGTAATACGGCCTGCCAGAATTCCGTCCTTGACCTCTATTGACCACATTTCCCTCTCTAACTGTGCTCTGTGAAATTTGACTATATTTTCAGCCGCCTCTTTAAGACAGTCCACAACCTTCGGACTTACCTTGTCGTATGCCTCCTCTATCTCTTTTTTTGTTGCCTCAAGATCTTTATGCTGTATGTCTTTCTTGTGCTTTTTGTAATGTTGCAGGGTAACTGTATCTCCCCTGTACTTTATGTCGTTTACTATTGCCTTGACATCGTTGAAAATGGAAGAAATGTCTTCCATCGATCTTTTCATCAGAGATTTCATCTGATCTGTGCCAATATCACAGATCCTTTCCGGTGTTAAATTCATTTTGTCTTCTCCTTATATACTTGCATATCCTGTGTGTCGGTATTTATGGAACCGTCAGGCCATTGCCCGAAGCTCTGTCATGGCTGAATTAATAACATGAATAGCTGAACGCATCAAGAGAGATACGAGGCCTGATGCAATCAGGATATCTGGCCATCCGGAATCCATGAGCCATACTGCACCTGCTGCAATAAAAACAGAAAGGTTTGATGCTGTATCATTCCGTGAACATTCCCATACGGAATTCATGTTTACGTCTTCGGTGCGATATTTCCATAGAAGAAACAGACAAAGTGAGTTTGCTGCAAGGCTGACCAGACTGAATGTGCCCATAATCTTAAAAATTGGAATAATCGGGACAAACAGCTTGTAGACAATCTGAGCTGCCACAGCGAATGCGGCAAGCATAATCAGGCAGCCTTTAAAAAGAGCAACTTTTGCCTTGGTAGCGGCACCTTTTGAAATTGCATAAAGGGTTAGGGCATATGCAAGGGCATCCCCAAGATTGTCAAGGCTGTCGGCCAGCAGGGCTGTTGATTTGCCATAAAGGGCAGCGGCAGCAATGACAAAAAACATAACGATATTAATAGCGAGAACAATTTTCAGCGTTCCCCGCTGATGTTCATGGATCTGGTTCAAAGAACAGTTATTACAGCAATCACTCATTTTTTATGCCTTATTCTGATATTGCCGGGACCCTTGCAAACGGTCCCTTCTGAGTGTATGGAGGCTGTCCGTATGAGGGATCAAGGAAACAGACAAATTGACAAGTAAAATGGATTATACTATAGGTTTGGGCATATTGGTATGGTTTTCATCTGTAAAGGCCTTTTCTGCAATGTTTGTGTCTGCTTATGGACAGATACAACATGCTGCAGATGGAGCGTTTTTTGCTTCTCTTCACAGTTCCTTGATTTTTTTAACCTTGCAAGTCTCGTTTATGGACCGAAAGCTTTATGGCGTCTGAAAACCGGTTTGTAAATGGGTATTAACATAGTGATGAAGTCCACTAACAAAGACCTTATGTATATAATATAATATCCTCTTTTGCCCGGTTCTTGTGTCAACGTCAATTCTTACTCTTCAGAAAGATTACGTGTATCCCTGTGATTAGGGTTTTTGTTTTACTTTGACTCGGGCAAAATTGAGGGCTTTACAGCGGTCTTGAAAATTGCCTCTTTTGTATGGGCTGATGACTTCTGCCTTACGTATTTGGGTAGGTGTCTGTACACATCTGCCCCACTTGAGCTGTTTTGTGGGGTTGTTACATGAGTACCCTGCAGGGACCAAAACCTGGAGGGTTTTTTTGTAGGAGGAGGCTATGCTTGATCAGTATAAGGAAATCAGGGCAAAACTTATAAAGGAGATAGAAAAACTGGCGGAGCTGTCTTTCCGAAGAGGTAATGAAAAAATCACAGAAAACCTCAAGGAGATTCGTGAAAAACTTGTTGAGAACAAGTTTCACCTTGTAGTGCTGGGTCAGTTTAAAAGAGGGAAATCAACATTTATCAACAGTATTATCGGAGACAGTATCCTTCCTGTTTCTGTTGTGCCTCTTACCTCTATTGTAACTCTTGTCAAGTACGGGCAGAAGGAGGAGATCAGGGTCCTTTCTGAGGACGGGGGTATGAGCATAATTTCACGGGATGAGCTCCCCTTGTATGTTACGGAGGGGGGAAATCCTAAGAATGTCAAGAAGGTGAAGCAGGTGGAAATTTCTTTTCCTTCTCCCTTTTTAAAGGATGGTGTGTCTATCATAGACACTCCGGGTGTGGGTTCAACTTTTGAAAATAACACCGAGATGACCTATAATTATCTGCCCAGGGTGGATGCCTCCTTTTTTCTGCTTGCTGTGGATCCTCCTGTCAGTCAGTCAGAGATAGACTTTCTAAGGGATGTTCAGGAGTATGTAGAGAAGATCTTTTTCATCCAGAACAAGATCGATTATCTTGACAGGGAAGAATGTGAAAAGTCCATGATGTTTTCAAAAAAGGCAATTGAAGATGCCCTTGACAGAAATGACATAGAGATTTACCCCTTGTCTGCAAAGCTTGCATTGGAGGCCAAAAAAACAGGCGATGAGGATTTGCTCAGGCAGAGCAGACTTCCGGAATTTGAGTCAGTGTTGAGCCGGTTTTTGCTCAATGCCAAGGGCAAGATTGTGTTGCGTTCGGCTCTCAACGGTACCAGAAAACTTCTGTCGGATGAGGAGATGGCAGTCAGGCTGGAAAAACAGGCTATTGAGACACCTCTTAAACAGCTTGAAGAAAAGCTTGTACTGTTTCAGGAAAAAATGCGTGTTATCAAGCAGGATCGTGATGACATAAAATATTATTTTGACGGAGAGATACAACGTGTTGTTGATGTGCTGGACAGAGATATTCAAAGGCTGAAGGAACGGGTAATACCTGAATTGTTGGCTGATCTTGAAGAGAAAGGCAAGGCAAACAGGGATAAAGGTGTTTCAGAGTACATCAAGGTTATGGAATCAGCGCTGCACAATGGGGTTATATCCATTTTTGATTCCTGGGTAGACAGGGAAGAAGAGCGATTGAATGAACACTATAGGCAGGTGTCAAAGCGGTTCTCGGATAGTACCAATGATATAATTGAGGCAATCTTGAAGGCATCCGAAGAACTGTTTGACCTTGAAATAGAAAGGGTAAGTACAGATGAAAGTATGGTGAGTGATAGTCGTCTGTATTATATGCTGGGAGATCCGCCCAAATTTTTCGATCTTGAAGGTGCGTTTGATTTTTTCTCAAAGCGCATTGTTCCACGCATATTTTCGCACAATATGGTAATGAAGGATATCAAAAAAAAGCTTCCTGAAATGATTGACAGAAATTGCGGCAGGGTCCGCTGGGATTTTATGGACCGTATAAAACGGAGTTTCATGAATTTCCGCTGGGATTTGAACCTGAAGATTGATGCCACGGAACAGGGCATAAGACAGGCCATAGACAAGGCTGTTTCCCTGAAAAGGCAGAATGTTCAGGATGTAGATAAGGCCAAGGCGGTTATAGAGAGTGAGCTCGACAGTATTCGTGCTCTTAAAACAGAGCTTGATGAAATTGAATCTTCTCTTCAAATCGTTTAGGACAGGGTTTAATGATAAAAAGTATTGACACATAACAGATATAGCATTTTTTATTGTATTGATAATAAATATTGCATGAAACTTGTGCCTCTTTCATTCACAGAACAGTTTTTGGGTACGGGTTACCCATGTACAGAATCAAAGAAACAGAGATTGCACCTGAGATATATACATATTACGCCGTACCGTGTTAATAGGTACAACAGGTGCAGAAATTGTGGAAACCAGATGTTTGCATATGGCAATTCTAAGACATCTTAAAGTCTGGTATGGCTGTTTTTATGTGAAAAACTTAGTGAACATTGATCAGATAAGGAGATATTTTATGGATAGTAAAAAGACCTTTGATTCTGCCTTGCTTGAAGCTGTTTTTCCCTCCCATTCTGAACTTCAGAACATACTCAGAGATGTTCTAAAAGAAAAAAACGGAGGGTTTGGCTTCAACATGTGGGCAACAATAGTTGACAGGGATGGTGTAGTTAGGGTTGTTGTGTTTTCAGGTGATAACAGAGGTGACCAATGGCCTGGAAGCCGTGTCATTTCTGCTCAGAAGGCAAATACAGCAAATGCCTTTAGCCTGCCAGGACTTGCTTTATCTACGGCAAATCTCTTTTCGGCAGTTCAGCCTGGAGGTACTCTGTATGGTTTGCAGCACAGTAATCCGGTTAACACAAATATTGCTTATCGTGGTCCATCGGAACATATTGGTACTGCAAATGATCCTATGGTGGGCTATAAAACAGGCGGGATAAATGTGTTTGGCGGTGGTTTACCGTTGTACAACAGTGAAGGTATGCTGATCGGTGCGTTAGGTGTAAGCGGTGACAGTTCATGCGCAGATCATAATATTGCCTGGAAGGTCCGTCATGCACTTGAATTGGATTATGTTCCTTCAGGTGTTAGTCCGGATAATGATGATAATATAGTCTATGATATTGTTGACGGTACAAGTGCAAGCGGCTGGGGACATCCTGTATGTTCTGATGAGGCATCTGATATTGCAAATGGTTTTTCTGCAACGCATCCTGTCAGACGTAAGAGGTAGATTCGTTTTTGTTATAGAACAGTAGCCGCTGTTTTTGGCTTTTAATCTGCTGATGTTTTTGTGTTTGTTTTTACATGTTTTTGTAAGGGTTGTGTTTTGGCCTGTTAAACCATGCATTGCCTGCCTTGTGCAAGGCAGGCAATGCTAACGCTTTTACAAAAAAGACCGATAAATCTTTAAAAGGACAAACATGCAAACAGGGAGATAAAATGCAACAGTTGGCTATTAAACAAGGTTCCAGGTCTTCAGATGTCAGGCAGCCTAAACGTATGTCAGCAAGTCATGAACCAAACCCAAATTATGATCGGCCCCTTCTTCAGTTATCTTTTCTGCAAAAAAAACTGCTTTATGGTCGCCTCAAGTTTCTTTACGGGGCGGAAGTTGCTGATGAATATCTTCCTGAATTGGAACGGATTCTTCGTGTATACTATGCTCATAAAACCCCAGAGGCTATTGCTGCAGACAAATCCTTTAACCCTGCTGATAGGTTCACAGAACAGGATGTTATTCTGATTACATACGGAGATCTTTTGCGGGGAACAGAGCGGTCTCCCCTTGAAACCCTGGCCAGGTTTTGTGATACCTATCTTGAAGGCACAATCAATACCCTCCATATCCTGCCTTTTTTTCCCTATTCCTCTGATCGTGGTTTTTCTGTCATAGATTTTGAGACAGTAGACCCGCATTTGGGAACTTGGGAGGACATTGAAGCCCTGGAGGACAGATATCGGCTGATGTTTGACGGGGTAATCAATCATATATCTTCCCGGAGCAGATGGTTTCAGGAATTTTTGAATGGCGATCCATATTACAAGGATTTTTTTATTGCCTATGATTCTCATGATGATCTGACTCCGGAACAGCGCAGTATGATTTTTCGGCCCCGTACAACAGATATCCTTACCCCGTACAAGACTATTAACGGGACAAAATATGTATGGACCACCTTTTCGGATGACCAGATAGATCTTAATTACAAAAATCCGAATGTACTTTTAAGGATTATTGAAATTCTGCTCATGTATGTGCGCCGGGGGGCACAGATCATCAGGCTTGATGCAGTAACCTATATTTGGGCAGAACCTGGAACCAGATGTGTGCATCTCGAACAGGTTCATGAAATTGTAAAACTTTTGCGTGATATCCTGGATATTGTAGCCCCGCGTGTGGCACTTATTACAGAGACAAATGTTCCTCATGATGAAAACATTGCATATTTTGGAAACGGTTGTGATGAGGCCCAGATGGTCTATAATTTTGCCCTGCCGCCTCTTGTTCTGTATACTTTCTATGCAGAGGATACCACTGCAATTTCAAAATGGGCCGCCGGCCTTGAGAAGCTGTCCGATACAGCCACATTTTTTAATTTTCTTGATTCTCATGATGGAATAGGACTTATGGGAGTTAAGAATATCCTTGATGAAGAAGATATAGGCTTTATAATACGAAAGGCACAGGAACATGGAGGACTTGTTTCTTACAAGGCGGGTAAGGATGGGATCGATGAACCGTATGAAATCAACATAACATGGTTCAGTGCTCTCAATAAGGAAGATGAAGAAGATATTGCATTCCAGGTGAAAAAGTTTGTTGCTTCACGTATCTTTGGGCTGGTCTTGCAAGGTGTTCCGGGGATATATCTGCATAGTCTGATTGGTACCCAGAATGATATTGAATCGGTGCTTATGACCCATTCAAACAGGGAAATCAATCGTAGTGTTATTGATGATTATGCAATAACAAATGCGTTAAAAGATCCTCTCTCCAAAATTTCCAGAATTAACCGTGAGCTTGGAAGACTTATAACCCTCAGGACCAGACAGCAGGCATTTCATCCGAATGGTGCCCAAAAAGTGCTTATGCTTTCTGATCAGCTCTTTTCAGTGTTGCGGTGCTCTCCGGATGGAAAACAGCATATTTTGACCCTTATCAATGTCACTTCATATGTATGCCATCTGGATCTGTCTCTTGATTGCATTCAGATACATAAGGATCACTGGTATGATCTGGTGAGTGACATGGAATGGACAGCGATAGACAGAACCCTTTCCCTGACCCTGCATCCCTATGATATTATGTGGCTTGAACCGTTTGATGAGGTGTTTGGAGGTGTTAGGTGATGGCCTCAAAAAAGGCATTAATGCCATCCCTTTTTTTATCAACCTCTTGTTTTACTTCCTCCAGAACAGCATTGTTAATGCCTGTTATGATCATGTCTGCTTCTTCTGTCAACGGAGGGAAGATATTTGCTGAATCTCCCATGCCCAGTTCATGAGAAATTGCATCAGCAAGCCGCAGTATGCCCACATTTGGCCCATTGATATGTTCCGGAACATTTTCCTCATGGTGAAAGGCGACACAGTCTGTAATATTATAAGGGAATTTCCATCTTTCAAGCAGCATGGCTCCTATTTCCCCATGATCAATGCCAATTGTTTTCCGCTCTTTCTGATAAAATAACAGCCCCTCATCTTTTTTGTCGTTTTTCAATACCCTTGCAAGGTGATCAGGGAAAAATCGGCTTAAAACCATTTTGCCGATATCGTGCAACAGTCCGACTATAAACAGGGATTCTGCATCTTTTTGTCTGTTGCTTTTTTCTGCGAGAATTTTCATCCCTGTTCCTACTGACAGGCTGTGTATCCATAGCTGTTTTTCGGAGAAAAAGCTTTGTTTTTTAGTGCCGGATATGTTGTTGATGATGCCTACAGAAAGGGCAAGAGTCTTTACCATGTTGAAGCCAAGAAGAGCTATTGCCCGTCCAAGCTCGGAAATTTCCTGGGGGAAACCATAATAGGCAGAATTTGCTACCTTTAGAATATTTGCGGTAAGAGGTGCATCATGGGCAATTACCTTTTCTATATCGTTTGCACTTGTTTTGGGGTTTTCCAGGAGCTCCATAAGTTGGTGTATTACTGTTGGCAGGGTAGGAAGTTCATCGATCTTTGCATATATTTTTGACTTGAAATTATTTTTTTCCATATTGAGTGCTTATCCATAAATAGATTTTTGACAATAGCAGAATTCCAATCTTTTTGCACTGTTGAGTGTTTGGTCCCGCTGTCTGAAAGCGGATTTCTGATTTTGTAAACAAGGTTGCCTGTTACAACATCAAGTCATAAGATAGTTTTAAACGCAGGAATGTTCAGGATTGGGGTTTGTTCATAACGATATGGACAAGATAGTCAGTTGGTTTTTATCCATAAACAAACCGTAACCTGAAAATTGCTGTTGAGTTTGCATGGCTGGATTCAATATATGGTAATGTAAGAATATCTGTATCTTCCCCGGATATAAAACACGTCCTGATTTTCAGGTATAGTTTCTGTATATATCCACAATAAATATGACCAATGAATATATATGTCAAATGGAAATTATGGTTGACTTGTTTTTTGGCATAAAAGGCTTTGTTGGAGTATTGGTGTTTGCTTGTGCCGGATACCGTGTCAATCTGCCGGATCTTTTGTCTGTTTCTGGTTGTCTGTCCGGCTTCCATATGTAAAAGACAGATATGCTTCAGTATGATTTTTTGAAGGGTGTATATTATGGCTTTTTCTGTTATAGACCTTTGTGCAAAGGTGTTGCCCAAAACTAACTGTAAGGATTGTGGGTTTTCTACTTGTTTTGCTTTTGCGAGCATGGTGGTTTCTGAAAAGTATCCTTTAAAAAACTGTCCGCACATTGCTCCTGATCTCCTGCAATATGTTGAAAAGGAGCTTGAAGCTCAGTACAGGGAAGGCAAATGGCTGAAAAGAGATATGGCGGCAGAGGCTCTTATATTGGCGAAGGAGAAGGCCTCCTCTATGGAACTGGGTGATATTGCAGAACGAACAGGAGGTGAAATCACAATATGCAATGGTACAGAGCAGATAATCCTCCCTTACTTTAATACAGCTCTTATAATCACAAAAGACAAGATTCAGAAGCGTTCAGGAAAACAGCTTACCAAAAATGAGAACACGTTTATATATATTTACATGGCCCACGGCGGGACAGTTTATCCCTCCGGAAAAATGAAAAGCTTTAAGGAATTTCCCAATACCGTATCCAAGACAGTTTCCATGAAAAGACATATAGAGATTCCGCTGGCAAATGCCTTTTCTTCAAGGCTGGGTGAGCTTGAAAAGATGTGCAAAAGGCTCGGAGGGAAAGACGTAAGAATTCAATATGATTCATCTGATATCGCCTTTCAGTTTGCAGTGTTCCCAAAGGTGCCTGTTGTTCTTCTGTTTTGGGATAAAAAGGATGAATTTGAGGCCGATGTAAAGCTGTTGTTTGATGAAACAGTTGTCCAGCATCTTGATATTGAATCCATAATGTTTTTAAGCGAGCATCTATGTAATATGCTCATCAGCGGGGAGATGCCGTAAGCTGCAATCTTTGCGATTAAGGAAATAATCCTGTTCTGTTATACCATAACCTGTAGTTTTTTTGCAGAAGATCAATATGTTGCAGGACAACAGGAGCCTTGTTCAAGGTTATGGTGGATGTTTAATTAAACAACGATGTTATCATGCCGACAGAAACACGGCAAGGAGAACGGCTATAATGCCATTCAGGAATATACCGTCAAATGTTCCGGCGCCGCCAATAGAAGCCAGTGGAGCACCCAGGTCTTTGATTTTATTCAAGTTGAGAATGTCTGCTCCTATCAATGTGCCGATACTGCCGGAAATATATGCTATGACCGGTGCGTTATGGTAAGCTATGCAAACGGAAACAAGTGCAGCAATAACAGGGGGCAGAAAGGCAGGCAGGGCAATGCCTACGCCTTTAATCGGTCTTGCAAAGCGGTAAGTTAATATGATTATTATGGCAGTTGCTATGGCTGCCTTTTCCCACAATCCGGTTTTGAAGAGCAGATAGGTTGCTATAAAAACAGGGATAATGGCCCCTCCGACATTAACTGCTATAATGGTTTCCATCCTTTCCCAGTGCGGAATTCGGTATTTAAAGCCAAAAAAACGTACTGATGCTTTGTTGATCATGCCTTGCTGGGGGATCTTTTTTATGGGGATGTTGATAAAACTTCCCACAAGGGAAAAGAATAGGGCCGTGAATACGTGCTCACTCGGGATACCTATTTTTGTAAATGCAAGGGCAATCAAATTAAGTTGGACCAGGAAGAAGAAAAATACGATGTAGAAAAAGAATAGCAGCATCAAAATGAATGTTATGGGCCCAAAAAACATGATATTCCCCCTCGTTTTTATCAGCAAGCAACTGTTTTTTTTACACTGCCTCGGCATGAGTATTTCTTTTGGCGCCGATATTGTGAGGAACTGACCTTTGTATATGGAAACCAGATAAAGATATCAATTTGATCTGTCTGGTAAAATGTCAGTATTTCAGCGTCAGATGTTATATCTGTATGATTGGGGGCTGCTTTTATTACTTTTGTTTTCTTGCTGATGGTTAGTCTCCATCCATAAATGGCCTTTTTGCACGGTCCTGGTGTCAATTTACGGGATCCTCTGATATTGAAAAACTTTCATTGATGGATTGGAAACCAGATAGTGGCCACAGTTTATGTGTGGAGAGACATTATTGTTTTATTGGCTTTTTTGAAAGCACCTGTAAAGATACAATTATCTGGAAATATTTATTGTTTGGCAAGTCCTTTTTTTGATTGTTTCATCTGTTACGCAGATGAAGGGGATCATTCGGAAGATAAAAAGGATGTCACCTCTGCCATATCCAGTAACAGGCGGGCAGATTATGAGCAACAGTCTTTTGATGGATAAAAACCGGAGGGTGGATATATGTCTTTGGAGTATGAGATTATGATATCCCGAACAGGAAAAACAAAAAGCCTATGCTGTCATGTAGCGGAAGTGGATGTTTGAGACTTCCAAAGATACTGAGTACGCAGTAAAAGCCTGTTACCGAGAATGAGGAAATGAACCTGTTGCCTTTCCACAACCCACCATGTTTGTTTCTGTTTCTGATCTGTGAAATTCCTATGGCTGTACTCAGGACAATACAGTAGAATATATATCCCTGAAAATCTGTAATGGTTTGCCGGAATCCATACTGAATTATATGGCTTGTGTGAAATATAAAATGATATATGGCATTTCCAAGGCCGGCCGCTGCAAAAGTGGCTACAAACATGCGGATGTTGGGATTTTTTTTAAAAAACCTGAAAAATGTTGGATAAAAGAAAAAAGATACCAGCATTTCCTTGAAATAATAGTAATATCTGTTCCAGAATTCGGCAATTGATCTTGATTCCAGTGGACGATAGGTGTTTCTGAGAGCAGCAAACCCTGCTACTCGGCAGGTGCTGATGATGATATGCCCCCAGATTGAAAGGTCAAGAAGTGAAGATATAAAGTTTGCCGCAAGAGACATCCATGACTGGTACGGAGGTAGTGGTGTACCTGATATATATTTTGTAATGACATATTTATAGTGTGGAACAGATAAATGAAGGGGAAGAGAAAAGCCTGGGATTGAAATACCAAAAGGAAGAGAATATCCCGCCTTGCATATTGGATCTCCATATACAAACCCATTAAACAGGCCGCGTGCTAACAGAAGGATCAAAGACCAGTATATAAGTTTTATTCCTTTGAGCTGGACTATGGCAAGGGAGTGCGAGTCTTTGGCCTCTATCCTGTTAAGATATGAAGTCCCCTTTGGAAAGGGGACTGAAGTGGGAAAATTGCCATTCCAGAAAGGGAGATAGGCCCCCAGTTGCCATATAAAGGGCTCAGGGTTTTTGTTGCGACAATCAAGAAGGGTATATCCTAAAAACCAGAAATATCTGCTTAAGACTATTGTAGTACCGCATAAAAAGATCTTCCAGCTTCCTGACAGGTGAGTAGTGTATGTGCAGATAGCAAGCAGGCAGAAAAAGATAATATGTAGCGAGATAACAGGCCTTCGATTAAACCAGTTCGTTTTTTCTGTTTTTGCAAGAGAGGTCAATGCGGCACAAAACATGATAGCAATGCATATGGTTATGATTCGGAAGGTTGTATATTGATTTAAGAGAAAAGGATGTGTTCCTTGGGTGGTAATTACGTTAATCTTATGCAGACCCAAAGGTGTTTTTGTGATAAGCCATAACAAGGTTCCGGCAAGCAGTAACGGCTTGCGGTGATTTGGAAAAAAGGTCATCATTGCGAGTATGGCTGTTGTCTCTGGGAAACAGCTTTTTCTGTGAAGTGCAAGTGCAAGAGCAAAACCCGAAATCAGGCAGACCTTGCCAGCATAGGTCTGGGTAAAACGTACCAAACCCGGATAGGTTTCAATGGGAGGAATTATGCGAAATCTGGACATTGTTTGTTTTTCAGCATGGAAATCAGGGTGCTTTTTGATACCTTTCCGCTTGTGTCTAAAGGAAGTGTGTCCAGTTCTATGATTTTTTCAGGGATCATATATGGTGGCAGATGTTCTTTCAAGTATCTGTTTATTGTCGGGATATCATTGATGTTCCCGTTGACAAATCCGGTTATGTGAGTTGCCGAACCATCTTTTATCGGCCAGGCTATTACAGCAACTGTGTCACAGCCGGCTGCCTTTCTCAACCATGTTTCTATCTCTTCTGTTTCTATACGGTTTCCGAGAACCTTGACCTGATTGTCTACCCTGCCTAAAAAATGAAATGTTCCGTTCTTGTCTTTACAGACGAGATCTCCTGTAAGGTACCACACCTCCTTTTTGTGTTCAGAGTTTTCACGTAACAGGTAGCGTTTTTTTGTCAGCATTTCATCCTGCCAGTAACCTGCTGTTACCTGAGGACCGCTTATGGCAAGTTCTCCATTAAGGCCGGGGATGTTTGTGAATTGTCCATTGCTGTCCACTATGGCCACCTTTGTATCGCCGACAGGCTGCCCTATGGCCACATTTTCCAGGGTTGGAGTCAGGCAGGAGGTGTCATCTTCCTTGAACTTTTGGGACATGCACATTACAGTGGCCTCAGTTGGACCATAGGCATTTTCGATTATACTGTTTGGAGCGGCTTTCTGCCATGTCCTGGCCAGTGTGGCAGGAAGGGCTTCTCCTCCAAAAATCGATATCCTGAGTGACGGAAAAACGCCTGGTTTGAGCATGTTCATCTTTTTCATGAAACCTGCTATGGAAGGAACAGATATCCATACTGTTAGTTCGTTGTCCCTGATGAATTTAACCGGGGCCATAACCTGATTTGGCGGGATTACATGGAGCTCCCCCCCGCTGAAAAAAGTCATGAATATTTCAAGAACCGATTGATCAAATGTTATATCAGCAAGCTGGGCAAATCTGTCTTTGTCTGTAAACTGAAAGTGTTTATGTACGGACTGCAGCATGGATGCTACATTTTCTGCCGTTACCATTACTGCCTTTGGGGTTCCTGTAGAACCGGAAGTAAACATCATGTAGACAATATCATCCGGCAATACAAAAACAGGATGTACAGAAGCAGTCCTCATCATCTCTAAAAATTCTGTACCCACAAAATCCTTGTTTGTATTTCTGTTGCTCTTGATCATTGGAGAGAGGATATGGTTCGGAAATATATCAGAGATATCATCATCAAGGAGATTTATACATGATTTGTCTATAATCAATGCATTTAATTCAGACTGTTTTATCAGGAAGGCAAGTCTTTTTTTGGGCCATGCAGGATTAAGGGGTACATAGATGCATCCTGCCCAGCATGTTCCCATAATACCTGCTATGGTATCTATGCTTTTTCTCGCGAGGATACCTACTCTGAGAATCCTCTTTAATGAAAAAGTCTCGATCCATGCGCTTATCTTCATTGCCAGTGAGGTCAGATCAGCATATGTGTAGGTTTCATTGTCAACTGAAAGTGCAATTTTGTCAGGATTGTCAGATGAGTTTTTATAGAGTGAATATGCCGGGTTGTAATTTGTTTCCATTAATAGGCTCCTGATACAGGGGTAATCTATTCAAGTAAAAACAGACACTCATTTTAAGCTGGCATGCGGCAATGTCCTTTTTCATATGCCAGTGGGATTTGGCACCCCAGGGTTGAATGCAATCGCATGGAATTATGATTAGGAGATATGAGCAAAAATCTGTATTTCTGCAGATTGTCTGGTGACGAACCTGTAGTGTGACAGCCGTTCTGATTTCAAACTCCGAAAAAATCTTTCGGTGAGAGCATTATTCCAGCAGTTGCTTTTCAGGCTTATGCTGGTGTGCCATACGCTGCCAAACGTTTTCGGTAATCATGGCAGGCATACCGGCTGTCCCTGTTATGGTTTCCTCCGCAAATATGTCATTGATATGGCATCCAGCGTAAGCTGCCTTTTCATCCGCTTGTCTATCAGCCAACTACGTGGCGGGAAAAGGGTGCAGTGCTCAAATAAAGATATTTCAATATGCCTGATTGCACCAATATAAAACAAGGCTTGGCAACATAGGTGCTTGTATGTGTCTTTCCATGCCTTTTGCTGCAGCAACTATGGAATGAGTGGTTTAAGTAATCCGGTTTGGTATATGTTCATGATGTCTGGTTCAGGATAAACGGGTATGGAAATACTGCACCTGTTCTGTCATGTTGAACCGTCCGGTGCAGACCTGCGCCGGGATGTGTAGGGAGGGCAGGGAAATCCTCTGCCTTTACCTGGTTATGTGATTGATGTTAAAATATTTCAGATAGTTCGGTTGATCGTCTTATGGTTTCTTTTATGAGGCATTCTTCCTGATCCAACAGGCCACCGGTGCCGCTATGTTTATGGTAATAAAGTGAACATTTTTTATTTCTATAATTGATCCATGAACGTTGGGCACTTATGAGCGCTTTTCTTCTGTCTTTTTTGAGTGCTTTTAATGCCTTTTTATAATTTTCATTCATCAGTTTGTTCTGACGGGCCAGTTCTGCTTTCATGCAAGCCAGGATGTCGTATGTTGCAAACACGTTCTGTATGCACAAATCATACTCTTTACTGGTAGTGTATTTTTCAACAAACTCTTCTGAGTTGGCAAATGATGTGAAAATTATTATCGGGAAGATATAAACAGCAAGAGTCAAGATATAACGCATTGTACCAGCCTCCGTCATCAAATAACGTTGCAATAACCGGTGAAAGAAAAGGCATTTTTTTGTGTCAGGCCTTTACGCGTATCGGCTCTGTTTGTCAGTCGGGTTATAACCCTGTGCAAGTCCCATTGGCATATTGGAAACTCACTGTTGCCCACGGTCTGTTTATGGATGAAGCACAAATATCTTTACACTACGGAAAACAGGACAACAAGCCTGTTGATATACATTTTGCAGGGTGTTTTTTATGAAATAAGGTGCTCAAACAGTAAAAGGACAAAACATCTTTTTTACACGTTTTGTCCTTTTACTGTTGCATTTGCAATGTCTTGATATTATTGTATATTAATAATATATGTCTTTGCTGTGGATATGGTGCAAAACAGCACACGACAGTCTGTTATGAATTTGTCAGGCTTGACTCAATATTGTGCATTTGCAACTTGATATATTGATCAATGGTAAGCCGCTTTTTGAAGTGCCAGTTTTTAAGTACCCACATGTGAGCCATCATATTGATATTGTAAGCCATAAGATCGACATCTGTTTCCCTGAATATCCCTTTTTCTATCCCCTCTGTTATGATCTTGCCAAAAAGATTGCTTAGCTCTACTTCCAATCGCATTATCTTGGATTTGGAGGCCTTGTCCATGGAATTGGACTTTTGATAAATCAGCAGAACCTTTTCATTCTGTTCGTCCACAATACGGAAATAGATGTCCACCGCTATTTCTAATTTGCGCCTTGGGTCTTTAATGTCTTTTTTGATCTGTTCTTTAAGCTTTTCCTGGAAGACTTTCAGTACATCTTCCATGATCATACTCATAATTTCTGATTTTTTATTCACATAATGATATGTCACAGGCAGGGATATGCCAGCCTGTTCGGCAATTTCTTCAATAGTTGTGGCATTAAACCCCTTTTTTGCATAAAGGACGCTTGCTGTATCAATAATCTTTTTTCTTACCTTGTCAGAGGCAGTTATTTGATCCAGCACCGTCATTTTTTTTGTTGCTTTATCCATCTTTGCTCCTTACCTGTAGTCTGAAACCTTTTACTCATCCCTTTCTTGGTGTATAATCTTTTCCGGAGTTATTGCAGTTTGCGGGATGTTTGATGTCACGCTTGAAAAATGGCTGTCTGTCAAGGTAAACCTGAAACCCATGCATGCCAACGGTATGTTTGTTGATGGATGCTATCTAATAAACCAAGTATATTCAGTATATCTGTCATAAAACTCTAAGTCAATATGATTATGATGATAAACAGGGGTATGACCGCTTTTAAACCGAATATACATTACAGACATAAGGTATGTTTGTAACACCTCAATACAGATCAAATGCAAGTTTGTTGGCACGACTGTTAAAGATGACTGTTCTGTCCTGTTGTTAAAGGGAATACGGCATGTTTTTGCGGGGCTGTCAGATTTGAAACTGATCATCTGTATGTATTGATCCTGCCGGAATTCATTCCCTGTTTTTTAAATGAATACAAACAGAATAAGGGGAATTTGACAATGTTCTGGAATGCCTTTTTATTGGCGTTGCGTGGTATTCGAAGAAATGCAATACGTTCTTTTCTTACATCATTAGGCATTATTATCGGGGTTGCCGCTGTTATTACCATGGTTACCATGGGTAACGGGGCAACACGGAAGATAACTGCGGAGATACAAAGTCTTGGCACCAATCTCTTGCAGGTAAGATTGGGACAGGGCTTTCATGGGCCTGGAGGAGTGCGTCAGGTTGTAACGTCTTTTAGCGTCAAAGATGTAAAGGCCATTGCTGCAGAGATATCTGGTATTGAAGCTGTTGCGCCAGATACGGAAAGCCTGACCCAGGCCATTTACGGCAACCATAATTGGTCTACTGTTGTAACAGGTAGTACCAATAGTTTTATGGCGGTTCGTGACTGGCCTGTTTGCAGGGGACGGGAGTTTACATCCGGAGAACTGAAAGCCGGTAAAGCCGTTTGTATTCTCGGCAGCACGGTTGTTACAAAACTGTTTGGCAATGAAGATCCGATAGGATGTCTTATACGCCTGAAGAAATTGTCCTTCAGGGTTGTAGGTGTTTTTCAGACAAAGGGACAGTCTACCTTTGGGCGGGACCAGGATGATTTTATTCTTGTTCCTCTTCGTACTTATCAGAGGCGTATTGCAGGGAATACAAAGGTCAACAGCATATATGTTTCTGTTGAAAACGGTTTTTCAATAGACAGAGTAAAGCAGGATATAGAACGTCTTATGAGGGAACGGCGCCATATTCCCAATGGGCGTGAAAATGATTTTCATATTCTTGATATGAGGGAAATCGTAAAAATTTTGTCTGGAACAACAAATGTCCTGACTTCACTTTTAAGTGCTGTTGCAGGAGTCAGCTTGTTTGTTGGCGGAATTGGCATCATGAACATTATGCTCGTTTCTGTGACTGAAAGGACGCGTGAGATAGGGATACGATTGGCTATTGGTGCACTGGAACGGGAGGTCCTCATGCAGTTTCTTGTTGAGGCAGTTGTTCTGTCTTCTATGGGTGGAATCATAGGGATTGTTCTTGCAATGATTCTGTCTGTGTGGCTGTCCCGTGTTCTGCTTGTCCCGTTTGTTTTTACCCCTGAGATTATAATTATTGCATTTTCCTTTTCAGTTGCAGTAGGAATTTTTTTTGGTTATTTCCCTGCACGCAAGGCTGCCCGGCTTAATCCTATCGAGGCACTTCGTTATGAGTAAGGTTCGTTTGTCCGGGTGATGGCTGCAGGGGGTTGTGTCTTCTATTATACCTTGCCTTTCAGGGCTGTTGCTGGTTTTCATGCCTTTACAGGCCGCGTTGAGGTGCCCTGTATCCTCCCTCAATGCCTTCAGGAGAAAGAACAATCTGCCAAACATGATTCCTTCTGGCTCTAAACGATGCTGCACATGATAGCAGGTAGTATTTCCACATGCGATAAAACCGGTTATCGTAATCTTTTTTCAGGGTGTCCCAATGGTTGTGAAAATTCTTAAACCATGCCATAAGGGTCTTGTCATAGTCTGCTCCGAAACAATGCCAGTCTTCAAGAACAAAAACATTTTCAATGGCGTTACATATATGTTTTGCTGACGGGAGCATGTAGTTTGGAAAGATATATTTGTCAATCCAAGGATCATTTACTGCAGCAGAACTTTCTCCTCCAATTGTATGCAACAGAAAAATACCGTCTGGTTTAAGAAGCTTTTTTGTTATCTTCATAAAAGAGGTATAATTTTTGTATCCTACATGCTCGAACATTCCTATGGATATAATACGATCAAATATACCGTGCAGTGTACGATAATCCTGAAGATAGATTTCAACAGGAAGATACTTGCATAGTTCTTTTGCAAAATCTGCCTGTTGGCGGGATACGGTAATTCCGACAACTGTTACTTTATAGTGTTCTGCGATATATTTTGCTGTGCCGCCCCAGCCACAGCCTATATCCAGAACTCGCATTCCCGGAGAAAGATTCAGCTTCTGGCATATCAGCTCCAGTTTGTTGATCTGGGCCTGATCAAGAGAATCCGCCTTGTTCCAGTAGCCGCAACTGTAAATCATATGTTTGTCAAGCATGCAGCGGTACAGATTATTTCCGATGTCATAATGATGCCTGCCAATATGATATGCCCTTGATGCCTTTTGCAGGTTTAAAAATTTGGTCCTCAGACCATAGAGATAAAATATTAGTGGCCTTATTTTTTTGTCCAGTTGTGCACGCAAGATACGATAAAAAAAATCATCCAGGCTCTGACAGTCCCACCAGCCGTCTATATAGGTTTCACCAAGGGCCAGGCTTCCTCCTGACAACACTTTTCTGTAAAATCTGTTGTTGTGCACCTGTATATCCCAGGGCCGGGTTCCTCCTATGTGAATATCAGCTAAGGTCAACAGATCCTCAATTTTACTTCGAAGATGTTCTCCCGTCATATGTAACTGCCTCCGTCATTGTTGTTCAAGACAATGTGACCTGGTTTTGCATACACGGTTGTTTTGAGTTGTCAAAGATTTTGGTTTTACGATTATAATATACATAAGGTTTTTCTTATGGCATCTTGGAGAAAACTGTATCTGGTAATAGCCCAACAAGAAGTGACAGGAAGGTTTTTTAACATGACTGTTGGGATCCTGCCATGTTTTTCAGGTTTGTGAATGGGAACTGACTTGGTGAAATAACTGCGTATTAATATGAAAAGTCTTTTATTTTACGGTATGTTGATATTTGTAAGACAACAATGGAAACAAAAGGGAACTACTGGTATATATTATCAGATAATCCCTGGGAGAACAACAGGCAAAACAACTGAATAATGTATGGGATTTTTGCAGGATGTCCTGTTCTGCCGGATTTATGTATAAGATGCAGGTCTTGGTTTTCACGATGTTTTTCATGCTTTGATCCTGAACAAACCACCTTGCATTTATGGGTGGAAACGAATTGGCATCATGATTATTGTAATTGATATTCTCAAGAAGAGTTAAGGGACATAATAAGGAAATTATGTATATTTATTACCGTGTAAAAAGGCATTATGTGTTTACATGTCTGCTCCTTGGATTGCTGCTCTTTTCTGTGCTATCCCGGGCAATGGGTTTTCCAAAGCCAAAGGGGCTGCTCAATGATTTTGCAGGTGTAATAGATCCTGCGTATAGACATAGGATCCTCGCTGTCATTACAGAGCTGATGCAAAAGACCGGGGTTCCCATTGTAGTGGTTACTATGCCCACTATTAATGGAGCAGATTATAATGATTATGCAAACCGGCTTTATGAGGCTTGGGGGATAGGGAAAAAGGGTGTTGACCGGGGAGTTTTGATCTTTTTGGCCATAAAAGAAAGAAAGATGCGCATTGAAGTAGGCTATGGCCTGGAAGGTATTATCCCGGATGGTCTTGCTGGTGAAATAAGGGACAGATACATGCTTCCCTACCTTAAAAGAAACCGGTTTGGTCAGGGGATTTTTAATGGTGTTGTTGCCATTGCCAGAATTATTGCACAAGATGCCGGAGTCACGCTCAGTGGCAATGTCAGACTAAAAAGGCCAGGGCCCAAAAAAGACAGGCTGTCGGCGGTTGTGTTTTTATTTATACCCTTGCTTCTTTTCTTTTTCGCTGGAAGACGCGGACGGGCAAGCTGGCTTTTGCTGCCTCTTTTTTTCGGAAGCAATGACAATGATTCAGGGTTTGGCGGGGGAGGTTTTACCGGGGGATTTGGCGGTTTTGGAGGAGGAATGAGCGGCGGAGGTGGAGCCGGGGGAGGTTTTTAGAACATGTTTGCAAAGGTAACAAACCCAGAGGATATATTTACAGAAATTGTTTTTGACTATAAAAGTGTTTTCGGTACAGACCTCATCAGTATTTTTCTGTACGGCAGTGCTGCTGGTCCGGATTACCGGCCAGGTAAATCTGATATAAACTTCATGATTATTCTATCGGAAAAAGGATCGGAACATGTTGACCGGGCATTTGGAATCATAAAGAAATGGCGACGTAAACGTGTTGCAATTCCACTGTTTCTTACTGAACAATATATCAGAACATCAACAGATATATTCCCTGTTGAGTACATAAATTTTCAGCAGCGTAATGTGCTTGTCTTTGGAAAAGATTTCTTTAAAGATATGTCCTTCAAAAAAGAACATGTAAGACTTCAGTGTGAACGTGAAATAAAAGGCAAGCTGGTTTTGCTGCAGCAGGCATTTGTTGAAGCAGGGGGCAAGAGCAGTCGTCTCAAGGCAGTTATGTGTCAATCTGTTACTGCGTTTATTTCTATATTTCATGCCCTTCTTTATCTTAAAAATGTGAAAATTCCGACAAAACAGAGAGATGTTATACAGGCTGTAGCTGAAACCTATGATATCAAGGCAGATATATTTAAGAATATTGCAAGGTTAAAGGAAGGAAGGTTGAAGTTGAATGCCGCGGAGATCAAAGGTGTTTTCAGGGAATATATAAAGGTAGTAAAAAATCTTGCTATTCAGGCAGATCAACTTGGAGGATAATTATGGGCACCAAACAGAAAGGGCTTTTAACAGTTGCAGTAATAATTGCGATAATTTTTGCAATACCGTTTTTCTATGTCAAGGCCACATATAATCACCTGATTCAACTTGATGAAGAGGTTAAGGCTGCCTGGGCGCAGGTAGAAAACCAGCTTCAACGCCGTTATGATTTAATTCCAAATTACGTAGAGGTAGTAAAGGGATATGCTGCCCATGAAAAAGATGTCCTGGTAAGGGTGACAGAAGCTCGTGCAAAGGTGGCAAGAGCATCTAGCATCTCGGACAAGATAAGGGCAAACAATGAATTGTCTTCAGCCTTGTCCCGTTTGATGCTTGTTGTGGAAAGGTATCCCGAGTTAAAGGCAAATGCCAATTTTATCCGTTTGCAGGATGAACTTGCCGGTACTGAAAACCGTATTGCCGTGGAACGTAGGCGCTTTAATGAATCAGTACGCAGATATAACACAGAGATAAGATCTTTTCCGACAAATATAATAGCCGGTTTCTTCGGGTTCCATGAAAAGGATTTTTTCAAGGTGCCAAAAGAAAAGCAGGCAGTACCTAAGATAAAATTTTAAACGTATATCGTGCATTTTGAACATTTACAGATTGGAATCTTGCTGTTGCCTACGGTCTGTTTATGAATGAAGGCATGTAACACTTTGACACAACCAGGCTAAATGAAAAAACTCCTTAATGACCATAATCCTGTGATACTGCCTGTTGATGGTATTCTTGATTTACACACCTTTTTGCCAGAAGATGTTCCCTCACTGATAGATGAGTATCTGAGGGTTTGTTTTGACAAGGGGATCCATGATGTAAGGATAATTCACGGCAAAGGCAAGGGGGTTATGTTGCACACAGTTCGAGCATTGCTTGCAAGACATCCAATGGTGCTGACCTGTGGACCTGATTATGATACCGGCAACTGGGGGGTAACTCTTGTAACGCTTAAACAGGAATAATATTCTGATACCCTATAGAGAGCTGGTGACAATGACTATTTTTCAAATTATGCAAGCACAGATATAAAATCATGCATATGTCTTTGCTGGTTTTTGTATGAGACTTGGTTTTGTAACAAACTGCTATTACAGCAGGATGGGTTTTCAGGGTATCTGATGCGATTTCAGGAAATGTAAAATTGCCTTTTGATAAATGATACTGACCTTGAAAATCAATAATTCTTGTTTGGTGTCCATCCGGAAATAGATTTTTATCACTGTCCGGTTTCCAATCAATAAACGGGAATCTTTATGTAATGCCAAGGAAATCAAGGCGTTATGCCAAGAAGCTTTATGGTGCGCCACAGAAGAAATTCCGTAGGTTGACACCGAGATTGTGCAAAATAGCTATGTATGGATGGAAACTGTTTGTTTACAGAACCTAAAAATTGGCATGTGAACGCATGTTATAAAAGAATAAGGAAATATTGGTGAGGCTTGTACCATGAAAGACACTATAACCTGTCCCAGGTGTGGATATGTGCTCGACAAATATCGCAACCCCTTTCCAACTGTTGATATTATTATAGAACTGAATCCAGGTTTGGATGAGCCGGGGGCACAAAATACAGAAATAGTCCTCATAAAGAGAAAAAATCCTCCCTTTGGATGGGCCCTGCCCGGCGGTTTTGTAGATTATGGCGAAAGCCTGGAGTCTGCTGCTATAAGAGAGGCAAGGGAAGAGACATCCCTTGAAGTGCAGCTGGTCTGTCAGATTGGGGCATATTCAGATCCGGCAAGAGATCCAAGATTCCACACCATATCGGTTGTCTTTTTTGCCACAGCAACGAGTCAGCCTGTTGCAGCAGACGATGCAACAGAGGCAGGTACATTCAGACCTGACAAAATGCCTCAGAATCTGGTATTTGATCATGCCAGAATCATAAAAGATTTTTTTGCATTACGGCAAAAGGGGTTGCCTTCTTTCTGCTCTTGCATTGCAGGTATTGATAAATTAAAAAAATCTGATTGTTCCTGATTGGGTCAATGCGCAAATCAGATTCCGGAAATCATATTAAAATCAAATCATATTCGCAAATCATTCCTGTACACGATTTTTCAAAATGTCTTCAAAAACAGTTCGAACCATCATCATATCAGGTCTGCTGGCAGGATTTGTTTTCATTACCATTATCATTCTGACAGGATTTCTTGCACAACGTCCTGATGTTCAGCGCTATCTTTTCAAACACTTGTCCCGTGCCATTGGACAAAAAATTGATGTCCGCAAGGTAAATTTCGGCTTTGCCAATGGTGCATTTAGGATACAGGTTGTTGATCTGGTTGCCCGGTCAGATTCAGGGGATGAGTATATCTCTGTTCCGGAAGCTGGAGCCATATTCAAATTAAGCCGGATCATAAAGGGAAATCTTATGCCTCTCAGAACATATATTTCCCGTCCAACGGTAATGATTGCAGGTAAACGCTGGCTGAAATTTCTGCAACAGCCTGATTTTGATACCACATCTCCTGCCTTGGATTTAAAGAGTTTTTTAACATTCAATGATCTTTCCATCAAAGATGGTAATATTATTATAAAAGACATGCCTGTCAGGCTAAAAAACATCAATGTAAATATTCATAGAAAACAACTGTGGCCGCTTACAATAACATCCCTGATCAACACTGTTATTCTGTACAAAAATAAAAGTTTTCCTCTTCAGGTCATAGGGGTTGTCAGCAGGAAAAAGTCTGCCAGCCCCTGTGTTGAAATGGAGATCAAGGCCGAAAGATTCCCTCTTAACTGGTTGCCTCCAACGGATTCCTTTTGCATGCATAGTGGATATGGGGACATAGACCTGAAAATAAAAACTACTGAAAATGCTCCTGTTAGCGCAAAGGGAACAATAAAACTGCAAAAACCCGTATTTACCGTATCTGATGATGGCGACATAAAAGATTACAGCTTTCCATATCTGTCTGTTAATCTTATGGCATCGTACTTGGACAAAACCTTGAGGTTTTCGACGATCAGACTTGCCGGCCCCAAAATTGATATAACATCAGAGTTGTCTCTTGGTATGGCTGATCTTTCAAACCCGCATCTGTACCTGATGGTTCATACGCCTTTTATGCCTCTTGCAGTGCTGAAAAGCATCTTTCCCACCTCTGTTGTCTGTCCATGGGTTGAAAAGAACATAGTTCCCCTGCTTGTTAATGGCAAAGGATCCGTAGACAGTTTTTCCCTGAATGGGACAATAGATCAAATCAAAAATCTCGAGATTGCAGGCAATGCCCGTGCCCTTTCGATGTTGCTATGTTTTCAGGGTGTTGAGGCATTAAAAAATGCAGGCGGTATCCCTGTCAGGAATATTTCTGCGAATGTGTCCATTAAAAATGGCACACTTGTTATTTCTGATGTCAGCGGGCAGTTTGGATCTTCGGTCCTTGGCAAGGGATATATGAGCTTAAGCAATATCTACACTCATAGGAAGATGGATTATCTCATCTCAGTTGACGGGATATTTGACCTTGCTGATATTAAGGCGCAGACAAAAATCGGTTTTATTCCTGAAGAGGTAAAAAGGGTGACATCAACCTTCAAGAGACCTTCCGGCAGGTGTAAAACACATTGCAGGATTCTTTATAATACTTCATGGGAAAGTCCTGTTATTGACAACGGCATGTTTGATTTTCAGGATTGTTCATTTGAGCACACTCAGTTGTTTTTACCAATATATTTGAAAAAGGCGCATGTATCAATTAACTCAGATGCATCAGGGAGTTTCAACGCAACTGGCAGATGGGGCAAATCCGGATTTCAACTGTCAGGAACATATGCAGATTCATGGAACAATATAAGCTCTGCTTTTACAGGCCAGATAGATCTGTCTGAATTTATCAGTATTTTTCATGCAAACAATCCTTTTGCCTTTAGTCAGGCTGCCCTGTGTAAGGGATCAGTCATGAAAAAAGGTAATCACTGGTCTGTGAGAGGCCGTGTGGGTATTGGAGGTCTGTCTGTAAAAAGAGCATCTGTGTCTGTATGTCCCCTTGGCAAAAAGGACATGGTAACCTTTGATCTTGATGTAAAACCGGGCAGTCAGATCTCTCTTGATTCCATATGGCACATAAAAAATTCACAGTTGAAACTGAATTGCAGGTATGACAACAGGAAAAACAGGCTGTTGCGTCTTTACCTGTCTGCAAACAAATTCTCGTTGAATAATATTTTGCTAAACGGATTAAAAAGGCCCCTAACAGGAGAGTTGTCATGTAACATATATACAAAGATATGCATGAAAGGTCCTTCTGTATCCTATGTTAATGGCAGTGTTAAGGCACATGGGATATCTTTTTGTCCTGCAGTCCTTCCTTGCTGTGTCAATAATTGCAATGTGTATGTTAAAGCAAAGGGAAAACAATTTGACATAGAAAAAATAGAGGGAAAGATAGGCAAAAGCAGTTTGCAGCTACAGGGTTGCCTGACAGGATGGGATGGATTAAAGGGCAAAATCTCAGTTATGGCAGATTATTTAGATCTCGACGGTATAATAGATATTTACAAGGTTATATCTCCAGACATAATACAGTCTGAAACAACAGATTTTATAAAAAACTCGGATATAACCATTAAGATAGATGTTAACAAAGGAAAATGGGATCAACTGCGTTACGGTCCTTTAAAAGCAGATTGCAGGTTTTCCCCGTCAGGCTTTATACTCAAAGATATGACTGCAAAACTGGAACATGGCCGTTTGCAGATACAAGGTCATATTAAAAACAAGGAAGACCGGTTTTCAGCAAATATTTTCTTGAATGACCAGCCTGTAGACATGCTGTTTCATACTCTTACAGGTAAAGCCAGTCCTGTTGATGGCATCATGAGTTTACAGGCGGATATGTCATCAACGGCAGGCAATATAAAAGATCTGAGTTCAAGGCTGAACGGAACGCTGAACTTTGTCATTAAAAAAGGAAAGATTTACAGATCCAATCCGATTCTTAAGATACTGAATTTTCTGAGCCTGAAAAAGATTATCAATATGAATTATTCAGATGTTTTTCAGAAAGGTTTCAGTTTTGATTCCATAACGGCCGATCTTGTTGCAGAAAAAGGACATGTACAGACAAACAGGTTTATAATGTACAGTGACTCTTTTAATATGGCAGGGACAGGTGTCATTGACCTGGCCAGGAAAAGACTGAATCTTGACCTTGGGGTTCAACCCTTTGGATCTGTGGATTTTCTTGTACGGCATATCCCGCTTATAGGTTATATTATAACAGGAAAACAGAAGTCAGTACTTGTATACTATTTTAAAGTGAAGGGCCCTTTAAATGACCCTGAGGTAAGATATGTTCCGCTAAAAAACATAGGAAAAGGAACCTTTAATTTTTTCAAGCGTCTGTTTTTAACCCCAAAACGTATTTTTGAACAAATTTCCAGTGCAACAGAATATGTTGTCAAGAAAGGCTTATAAAAGATCTTTCAGTATCATCTTTTAAGAAAAAGATCCTGAAAGGAAACAACGTATATGAAAATGGATGTTACGCAAAATGGTCAAATCCATGCAAGTAATTGAAGATCTGTCTGTTTTTATGTGAAACAATCTCAATGCTTTTATCCGCCGTTATTTTCCCCACCCTGTGTATCTTGCATAGTTTTTCTGTATCAAACATGCGGGTAATCGCCTCTCTGTTTTTACGGGGAGCTGTTATCAGAAGGGCATAATCCTCTCCTCCTGACAGTGCCAATTTGTATGGATCCATGTTGTTGATTCGGGCAAAAACCCTGAGTTCTTCAGAAAGGGGCAGGTATTTTAGAAACAGTTTTGCTCCTGTCTTGCTATTTTCACAGACATGACCCAAATCAGCAACAAGCCCGTCACTTATGTCAATCATGGCAGATGCAAGACCGGAACGTGCAATGGTCTGGCCTTCAACCAACATTGGCACAGGTCTGTTATGGGCAGTTTTAAGTATCAAGGCAATTGCCTTGGGAGCTGTGGCCTCTCTTTTTATCAGTTTTAATCCGGCACATGAGTCGCCAAGATTTCCCATAACATATATGTCATCGCCCACGTCTGCCCCTGAACGATACAGGATATGGTTTACAGCTGCCTCGCCTATTACGGTTATATTTACTGTCATACCTCCCGTAGAACCAGATGTGTCTCCGCCTGCAATACTGACTGAATACTGTGAACACATATCCTTCATGCCTGAGTACATACTCATGAGAAACCCAATATCCATGTCTTTAGGAACAGCAACAGATGCCAGGATGTAGAGGGGTGTTCCTCCCATTGCTGCGATATCACTAAGATTGACGGCAACAGCCTTTTGTCCAAGCTGATAGGGAGATATTGATTTTAATAAAAAATGAACCCCTTCAACCATCATATCGGTTGACATTAAAAGGGCCTTTCCATCAAATGGCCCTATAACAGCACAGTCATCTCCAATTCCTTTGATAAGCCCCCCTGTTTTGGCAGGACAGGAGTTTTTGATCATCTCTATAAAGCCGAATTCCCCGATCTCTTTTAGTGAAATAACCATTATGCCTTTCACCATCTGTTGCAACAGACTGAAACAAAAAAAGGACTTGAGTCTTTTGTCTCAAGTCCTTTTTTTGTTTATGGGCCTGGGGGGATTCGAACTCCCGACCAATTGATTAAGAGTCAACTGCTCTGCCAGCTGAGCTACAGGCCCGTAACATTATATTGGACTGTGATAACTTATGTTGTCCATTTGTAAATAACATGTTCCTGCATCTTTTGTTCAAAACAGAACATTTTGCAGAACAACAAAAACAGCCACTTTTACAGTGCGTCCGGCAGGACTCGAACCTGCGACCTACGGGTTCGAAGCCCGGCGCTCTATCCAACTGAGCTACGGACGCAATATCTATCTTGTAATTAATTATAATACAGCAATAATTCATGTCAATAAAAATTGCATAAACCAGGTTCTGAAAATGCAAAATAATTGGAGAATTCTCCTTGCAATATATCAAGGTGTTCAGTCATCAGTTTTGTCTTGTCCGAAAATTTTTACCTAATATATTGGAAATTTGCTGGTGTCAACGCTCTGTTTGTGGATGGGTACTGATTGTCAGATAGATATATCTTCATGTTACATCCCTGCTGCCTGCAATGTCTCTTACATGAAAAACAGGGAAACACTCAGGTCTTGAAGTCCTTGAGGAATTCGCAATCTTTTTTGGTTTTTTATGGTTATATCACCGGCATAGAAATTTCCTGTCTCTGATTGTAAAAATATCCATGTGCAAGACACGTAAATTTAAAAAGGAAAGACTATGTAATAAGATGAAAAAATGATTGCGAATTCAATGCAAAATACTTAAAGTTAATAGATTTGGAAGAAGGAAGGTAACAGAGTTATATAAACTTTGACCTGATATCTGTAAACAGATTTTGGGTGCTTCATCAGGATTGAGTTGTCTGCATTTGCCGGATGCTCGGCTCTGCTGTCTTTTAGAGGTTTTCTGATAGGCAGAACAGAGAAGTTACAGGATCAATGAAACCCTGGACCCATAGGCTGCAGGCCGGTTGTTTTATACAAGAATCCTGTGTTATGCACTGTCCAGTCATAAATGGCCTTTTTGCACAATCTTGGTATCAGTCTGCGGGATTCCCTGATCTTGTCCAAGAAATCTTCATTTGTTTATAGATTGGAATTTCTCATGAGTGTTCACTGTCTGTTCCGAACAGGCACTATGTAGTAAGAACTTTGTTTGCATGCTCTAAAATCTTTATCTTTGAGATGCGGTGATTTCCGAAACGGAAAAATGTGTATAAAAACCGTCTAAAACAACCCTGCAATATTGGTTTGCTATGGAAATAGATATAAAGACAGCAGCAAAAATGTTGAGGACTTCTGAAGCGACTCTGAGGAGATGGGCTCGCCAGGGAAAGATTCCGACTGCAGAAAAATTTGAAACATACGTCTTTCGCAAGGAGGATCTGTATAAGTGGGCAAAAGAGCGGAATATTCCTTTGATTGATGATTCTGACTTCAAGACTTCGGCTATTGAAATCAAAGAGATTTCTCTGTCTGAATGCATGAAAAGGGGAAAAGTCTTTTCTGGTATCAAGGGTGAAACCCCGGAAGATGTTATTACTGTTGCCAGCAGGCTGATTCCTCTTCCGGACATCGTAGACAGAAAGCTGTTGCTGGATCGTTTGCTTCAAAGAGAGTCTCTGGCATCAACAGGGATTGGTAATGGAGTTGCTGTTCCTCATCCCCGTTACCCTATTGAGGATATTCCGGCAGGGGGCATGATTACTACATGTTTTCTTGAAAAAGAGGTGGATTTTCATGCAGTTGATAACCAACCGGTATTTGTCCTTTTTATTATCCTTAGTCCTGACACAAAAACCCACCTGAAGATACTTTCCCGCCTTAGTTTTTGTCTTAAGGATAATGATTTTATCCGGTTTTTAAAACAAACGCCCTCTTCCGATGCCCTTTTTGAAAAGGTTCATGCCATAGAGCAAAAGATGAACAGGTATGATGACAGGGACAATAGAAAGATAATACTCCCATGACAGTTTCATTTACCTTAAGAAAAATCATACACAGTCTTGATGAGCGTTTGCAGTTAATAATTGTGGCTGTTTTGGTGGGCATGTGCGGCGGTTATGCGTCTGTCCTTTTGAACCTTGGGCTTAAATTTGGACAACAGTATCTGATGCATTTTCGTTTTCACTGGTTAGCCATTTTTCTGCCGGCAGCAGGTGCTGTGTTATCGGTTTTCTTTCTGCAGTATGTGGTACTGGATATTGGGGGGCATGGTATCCCTGAAGTAATCTACAGTATTTCCCGCAGAGGGGGACTTTTACGCTTTCGTTCCAGTTTTTCAAGGCTGATTTCATGTTTTTTGACTATTGCAAGCGGTGGTTCTGCAGGTCCTGAGGCACCTGTGGTTATCAGTGGGGCCAGTATAGGATCAAACATTGCAAACCTGTTTTACCTAAAGGACAGGCAGAGAACTGTTTTGGTAGGCTGTGGCGCAGCAGCGGCAATTGCCGCTATATTTAATGCGCCTGCAACCGGTATTGCCTTTGCACTTGAGGCAATTATGGGGGAGTGGACTCATATCAATATCGTTCCGATTGCCATTGCTTCAGTGGTGGGAACAGAGGTCAGCCGGCTTCTTCAGGGAAATCAGATACCTTTCAGACATCATGTCTTTCATATAGGGAATAATGACATCCTTGCCTGTTGCGGACTGGCAGTATTAACGGCGGCAACAGCGGTTGTTTTTATACGTGCTATGCATGCAGTTAGTTCAACTTCTGGCAAAATTGTTCATACCCCTTTGTTGCGTGCTGCAATAGGAGGATTGCTGGTAGGCACAATAGGTCTTGTTTTCCCGGACATACTCGGTGAAGGATATGAACACATCAGAAACATTATAGAAGGGCAGTATTCTGCGGGCATTATAATGTCCGGAATATATATACTTGCAAAAATTGTGGCGACAGCTTTAACTATAGGCACCGGAGGATCAGGGGGAATATTTGCGCCATGTCTGGTAATCGGAAGTTTTACGGGTCTGTTTTACTATCGGGGGTTGACATGCATGTTCCCGCATGTTGCATGGGCCGGGGCAGGTTATTTTGGATTGCTTGGCATGGCAGGTGTAATGAGCAGTGTCCTTCAGGCCCCAATGACAGGTGTGTTTCTTATTATAGAAATCACCGGCGGTTATGACGTCCTTGTATCAGTTGTATTGGTCTCGGTGCTTTCTGCGACTGTAAGCCAGTATTTTGAACCTTGCTCAATTTATCACAAGGAACTCATAAAACGTGGAGGGCTTTTAAGGCCCCGAACAGATGCACGTGTTTTGTCTGAATTAAGTGTGATGGAGCTGATTGAACAGGATTGCTATGTTGTAAGCACAGAAATGCGTCTCAGAGACCTTGTAAATATCATTGAAAAATCTCACAGAGATTATTTTCCTGTAGAGGATCCAAATAACAAAAAATTTGCAGGCATGATACATCTCGATGATATAAGGCCATTTCTTTTTAACCAAACCCTTTATGATTCGGTACTTGTCGAAGAGATTATGGACAGGAATCCTGTGACAGTAGCCCCTGAAGACGAATTACCTTATGTGCTGAAGAAATTTGATGAAACAAAGGCATGGAGTCTGCCTGTAGTTTATAATGGCAGGTTTTTGGGGTTGATATCCAAAGCCACTTTGCTGGATTACTATAGAAAGGAACTGATTGCCCAGGAAGAAAAGTAGCATAAAGATGTATGTTGTCTTACAGGAAGCCGTGTAAGTTATGGAAAACTTTATAACCACTGTCCTGGTATGCTTTTACATCAAATATAGGAGACTGGATTCAAATGAAAAATCAATTGCTGCATGTCTTTAGAAATACTCCTTTCGGCAGGGAAACCCTTTTGCAATCTATTTATATGTGTCAAAAGATGCAAATGCATTTGAAAATTTATATTCCTCAGTATCCCCAGTTCCTGATGTATTTTTCCAGGGAAATAGTGACCATACATCTGGATTCGAGCTTTTTGAAGTTTCCTGAAACTGCAAAAAGGCATGCTGAGGAACTTGTGCAAGATGCGGGTCTTGAGGCCAGTTTCCTGGAGCCAAAGGGGTTTACCGCCTCTACGCTGCCTGACATCCCCACTGATTTTGGTTTCATGACGTGCCCCAGAACAATAAGTGATATTTCAAGCAAAATAGGGTTAGGATATATCGGGGCCAAGGTACGGGAGATAATCAAGAATTCAGCCTTTCCTGTATTGATTCCTCCGCCTGTATTTAAAAAATGGAACAGTGTCCTCGTTTTTTTTGGGGGCTCTCAAAATGCTTTAAATGCCGTAAAAGTGGGAATAAATTTATCCTATCTTTCTGGTTTTCCCCTGAGGATGTTTACATATGCCCAAAAAAAATCCCGGTCTTATTATGAAGAGATTATAGAACAGGCAGATTTGACAAACGACCTGGAAAAGAGATTGGTTGAATGGATATTTATAACGCAGGGTTCTTTTTATGAAAACCTTTACGAAGTGCCTCATGATGCACTTGTTGTTGTTGGTGCTTACGGACATGGTCTGATAAAGGATCTGTTGTTTGGAAGTATAATGGAAAAGGTACAGTCATTTCTTCCAAATGCAATGGCTATTGTAGGCCCTCATTATGGGGAATATTAGTTTCTGCAAGAGGATTTACCCTCCTGTTTTTGCTTGCTTTTGCAGATAATTTTGTTTATACAACAAGGCTGACAGGTTCTTGAAAATTTCAGTCTGCCGTCTTATGATGATTTTTGTGGAAGTTTATTGATAATAACAGGCCTCTGTCTGTTGGAAACCAAACGGATTCTGGTATTGATTTTTTTCTTTCAGCCTGTGATTTTCGGGTTATGTGAGGATCTTCTTGTGTGTTTTTTTGCGCAATCCCCGGACTTTTCCTGATCCAGGACAGAAACCCTTGTTGTTTATGAACAGGGATGCCCGTATCCAGGATATATTGGTCAATTGCGAGTGTGAGAATAGAGTCAGCATGGTTTCTGCAGACGGCAGAGAAAGGATTCCTTACAGATTAAAAATTGGCGAGGTATCTGAGAAAATAATCCCAAGCCTCTCAGGTGCCTTGTTTTATTTGGTGTTATCAAAATGATAATGATTAAATTGAAAGATCGGTCGCCAATAGAATTAAATGATAACTGCATTACGGCCGAAGATGCCCTTAAAAAACTTGAGGTAAAGGCCGTTAATCAGGTTGTTGCAATAAAAAACAATGGGGTATTATGTGATCTTTCAGCAACAATAGATACTGATGCAGAAATAGAACCTGTTTATATTGCATCTGAAGAGGGAGAGAAAATCCTTCGCCACAGTATTGCACATGTGATGGCCCTTGCAGTGAGGGAGCTTTTTGATGATGTAAAGGTAACCATAGGCCCTGCCATTGAAAATGGATTTTACTATGATTTTGATTATAAAGATTCTTTTAGGATGGAGGACCTTCCTGTCATTGAAAAGAGGATGAAGGAAATTATTAAACGGAATCTGCCCTTTGTCCGAAAAGAGGTCTTAAGCAGGGAGGCCCTGGATTTTTTTGAAAGCCAGGGAGAAACGTACAAGGTTGAGCTTATAAAAGAGATTAATGAAGAAAGGGTGTCCCTGTATACCGTGGGCAGTTTTACAGATCTGTGCAGAGGACCGCATATACCGTCTACCGGAATGATAAAGGCCTTTCGTTTAACCACAGTGGCAGGGGCATACTGGCGCGGAGATGAAAAACGGCCCATGCTCAGCCGGATATATGGCATTGCATTCTGTGACAGGAAACGCCTGAAACAGCATGTCATAAAACTTGAAGAGGCAAAAAAAAGAAACCATACGATTCTTGGTCCGCAACTTGGCCTTTTCAGCACTTATGAAGAGGTAGGTGCGGGACTGATTGTCTGGCATCCCAAAGGGGCAATGCTCAGGCACATTCTTGAACAGTTTGAGATAGAAGAACATCTGAAAAGAGGTTATGAACTGGTCAAGGGCCCTGAAATTTTAAAAACTGAGCTGTGGAAAAAATCCGGACATTTTGATAATTACCGTGATAACATGTACTTTACCACTATTGATGAGCAGTCGTATGGCATAAAACCAATGAACTGCCTTGCCCACATGCTTATATACTCTTCAAGTACAAGGAGTTATCGCGATCTGCCCAAACGCTATTTTGAACTGGGCACTGTACACCGCCATGAAAGGTCAGGTGTTCTGCACGGTCTTCTCAGAGTGCGGGAATTTACTCAGGATGATGCACATATTATCTGTACACCTGAGCAGTTGGATCGTGAAATCAAGGGAGTTCTGGCCTTTATCAGGGATGTGATGAGAGTCTTCAGGTTTGAATACACCCTTGAAATCAGTACCCGTCCGGTCAAATCCATAGGCACGGATGAGGACTGGGAACTTGCTACCAATGCACTTGTGCATGCCATGGATGACCTTGGCTTGTCATACGATATCAACGAGGGGGACGGGGCATTTTACGGACCCAAGATTGACGTAAAACTCAGGGATGTTTTGGACAGGGAATGGCAATGTGCCACTATTCAGTGTGATTTTACTCTTCCTGAAAAATTCGGACTGGTGTATATTGATAAAGACAATCAAAAACATAGACCTGTAATGATACACCGTGTTATTCTCGGTGCCATAGAAAGGTTTATAGGGATACTTATAGAACACTATAATGGAGCCTTTCCTGTATGGTTGGCACCTGTTCAGGTAAAGGTGCTTACGGTTACTGACAGAAATATCGCATATGCAGAAGAAATATTACAGCAAATGGTTAACTCTGGTATCCGGGCACAAGGTGATTTGAGAAATGAAAAGTTAGGCCTGAAAATCAGGGAAGCTCAGCTTGAGAAAGTACCATATATGCTGATTATAGGAGACAGGGAAACCAGTGAACATAAAGTAACGCCTCGACAGAGAGATGGAAAGAACCTTGAACTTATGACACCTGAAGCATTTGCAGATATTGTTCTTCAGAAAAACAACGCTTATGATACAGGAGGTATAGAGCCATAGCAAAAAATAACAACATAAGGATCAATGAAAATATTCGATCGAAAAAGGTACGATTGATTGCCTCTGATGGCAAACAGCTTGGTATCGTGTCTATCATAGATGCCCTAAATGCAGCCAAACAAGAAGGTTTTGATCTGGTTGAAGTTTCTCCCAATTCTGATCCGCCTGTATGCAGGATTATGGATTATGGAAAATTCAAGTATCAAACAAGCAAAAAAGGTCAGGGAAGCAAAAAAAAGGCACAGCAACCTCAACTGAAAGAGATAAAACTGAGGCCTCATATTGAAGACCATGATTTGGGATTCAAGATCAAAAACCTCAAAAAATTTCTGGAAAAAAAGGATCGTGTTAAAGTAAGCGTGTTTTTCCGTGGAAGAGAGATGGCTTACATGAATGCAGGATACCAGCTTTTGAACAGGGTTGCCGAGGAAGTTGAGGATGTTGGCAAGGTAGAGCAACCGCCTGTCCAGGAGGCCAGAAACAGGATGACCATGGTGATCATTCCAAAATAGTCTCAAGGATATGCGTAATATTTGTCTGTTTGTATCTTTTGCTTTTGTGCAAATGTTATTGTGAAACATACTGCCATAATCGGTTTCAGGGGTATCTTCAGTTTGTAACTGACTTTTTTGTCTGTGGTTGTTATGCTCATTTTAATCCTGAAAAACATGTCTGTTGTTAATATCTCTGCATACCTTGAAGCTTGAACCGGCAGCCTTGTGTTTATCTGCAAATCAATTTTGGCACCGTGAGCTCTTTAATCCGGAAACGGGAATACCTTGTGCAAGATCAAAAAAATAGAGGGCAAGAAATATCGCATGATCTAACTCTTTTGTTGTATACATTTGCAGAAAAACCGGTCAGGATTCCGGTTCGTTGGGGGTCTTGAAACATGATAGAAATGATTTCAATACAGACCGTTTATGAATGACTTTATTGAAACGTCATTCATAAACGGTCTTGTTGAATTTAAACAGTATAAAATCGAAGGTACCACTTTTTTGGTGCGGGGGAAACATAACGGAGGAAATAAATGCCAAAAATAAAAACCAACAGAGGCGCTGCCAAGAGGTTTTCAAAAACTGGAACAGGCAAGATAGTAAGATACAAGGCCTTTTCCAGTCATATCCTTACAAAAAAAACAACTAAAAGAAAAAGAAATCTCAGAAAATCAACTCTGGTTGACTCCACTAATGTCAGGCAGGTAGCCAGGTTGATTCCTTATGTTTAAGTGGAGGTAATACAATATGCCAAGGGTTAAAAGAGGGTTTAAGGCAAGAAGACGGCGCAAGAAGGTATTAAAGGCTGCCAAGGGTTATCAGGGAGGACACAGCAGGCAGTATAAAACAGCTCTTGCCGCTGTCAGAAGGGCAGGTATGTACGCATACCGTGATCGCAGGATCAGAAAGCGGGAATTCAGAAAACTGTGGATTATCAGGATCAACGCCGCTGCAAGACAGCATGGCCTGTCTTACAGCAGATTTATAAATGGGCTAAAACAGTCAGGGATTGCTCTTGACAGAAAAACGCTTGCAGACATGGCTGTAAACGATGTAACCGCATTTTCCCGTCTTGCTCAAATGGTTCAATAAAACTGTAATCCTGTATTCAGTATTTTCAGAACAAGCTTTAAGATCAACAGGCTGGTTCCATACATAAATGGCTGTTTTATAATATCAGTGCCTGCCATGCCCTGAATTCTCATCGGTGGATGAACACTGCTTTTTTTGTGTTTACATAATTCAGATAGTACACCAGGGATAATTATTGTGGTTTTCATAAAAAAGATACCGGGTTGTTTTATTATTGCCGGGAGTAGTTACGGTAACAGGTAATGAAAGAGCAATTGCTTGCATTAAAAAACAAGGGTCTCAATGAACTTGAGAATATAAAAGACATAGCAGGTCTTGAGGCCTTGAGAGTGGCCTATTTTGGGAAAAAGGGACAGCTTACTTCCCTGATGAAACAGATAGGCAAGGTGCCCCCGGATATACGCCCGGAAATTGGCAAACTTGCCAATACAATCAAGGCTGCACTCAGCAAGGCCATTGAAAAAAAACGGTCCGAGATTGTTGCATCAAAGGCCGGTAAAAAAGAAGAGATAACAGATGTTACGCTCCCCGGGAGGAAACCTGTCAGGGGACATGTCCATCCTGTCAATACTGTTATCACAGATGTGTGCAGTATATTTTCACAGATGGGGTTCAGGGTTGTTACAGGTCCTGATATTGAACTGGACTATTACAACTTTGAGGCATTAAACCTTCCCAAGGATCATCCGGCAAGGGATATGCAGGACACATTTTATGTGTCTCCCAATGTGGTTCTCAGAACACACACATCCCCTATACAGGTGCGGGTAATGGAAAAGACGCCGCCGCCTGTAAGTATTATAGCGCCTGGCAGTGTGTACAGAAGGGACTCGGATGTTTCCCATACCCCCATGTTCCATCAGGTGGAAGGTTTGCTGGTGGATAATGATGTCAGTTTTGGAGATCTTAAAGGTATATTGACTGCCTTTATTCATCAGATGTTCGGGAGCGATACAGAGATAAGATTCAGACCCAGTTTTTTCCCGTTTACAGAACCTAGCGCAGAGGTGGATATCCAGTGCGTGATATGCAAGGGTAAGGGTTGCAGAACCTGTTCCCATACCGGTTGGCTTGAAATCCTGGGTTCAGGCATGGTGGATCCGGAGGTATTCAGATCTGTAGATTACGACACTGAATTATATTCGGGTTTTGCATTTGGTATGGGAATAGAAAGAATAGCAATGCTAAAGTACGGGATTGATGATATCCAGTTATTCTTTAAAAATGATATAATGTTTTTGACACAGTTTTGATGTCATATTCCTGTAAAGAGCGGTAGGGGGCAGCTCTGACTAACTGTTGCAGAATTATTAATGCTGCAGGACCGGAACAAGGAAAACAATTCTTCTGCTGCGGTTTTACCGGGTTATGGATGAAATTGAAGATTCTGTGACTGTTCATTCCGGGTTTGTACAAAATTTTAGGTTTGTCTTATGAAAATCAGTCTTAACTGGTTAAAAGAATTTGTTGACATTGATATGTCACAGGAGGAACTGTCTTACCTGTTAACCATGATCGGTATAGAGGTGGCAAGTGCCAAACCTGTGGCTCATAATCTCGATGGAATTATTGCAGCGAAGATATTGGACATTCGACCTCATCCAAATGCAGACCGTTTGTCTCTATGTGAAATAGATACCGGTGAAAAACACATACATGTTGTTTGCGGAGCACCTAATATCAAAAAAGGTGATATTGTACCTTTGGCTTTGCCGGGAGTCAGACTCCCCAACGGAACAAAAATCAGGAAAGGCAAAATCAGGGGTGAGACATCAGAAGGTGTTCTGCTTGCAGAAGACGAGATGGGCCTGACAGATGACCATTCCGGTATTATGATACTGCCCGATACAGCTAAGCCAGGGACATCACTTGCAAAAATTATTGCGGCTCCGGATTGGGTACTGGATTTGGAACTTACCCCAAACAGGCCGGACTGTGCTTCCGTGATAGGGGTGGCAAGAGAGATTGCAGCATCCACCGGACAGGATTTAAAAAGGCCTCAACCCGGATTTCAGGAAACCGGATCTGATACAGAAGACCTTGCAAGCGTGACAGTGCTTGCAACAGAGGCATGTCCCCGTTATACTGCCGGGGTGATTCAAGGCATCAAAGTCGGCACCTCTCCGTTCTGGATGAGATATAAACTGTATGTTTCAGGGATTCGCCCTATAAACAACATAGTAGATGTAACAAATTATGTAATGCTTGAAATGGGGCAGCCTCTTCATGCCTTTGATTATGATCGTCTTGAAGAAAACAGGATCGTTGTAAAATTTGCAAGTCAGGATGAATCTTTTACCACCCTTGATGGCCAGACACATAGTCTTGATAAGAATACTCTTGTAATATGTGATGCCAAACAACCCGTTGCCCTTGCCGGTATTATGGGCGGGCTTAACTCGGAAATATATGAGAACACTTCCAATATACTGGTCGAAAGTGCGTATTTTGATCCGATAATCATCAGGAGAACCTCAAAGCGCCTTGGAGTCTCTACTGAGGCCTCCTACCGGTTTGAAAGAGGTGCCGATATTGAAGGAACACATACGGCCCTGAAACGTGCTCTTGAGCTGATATCCATACTTGCAGGTGGAAGTGTTGCAAAAGGTATTATAGACAATTATCCAAAACCGTACACTGCCACTCCGATAACACTCAGAATAGACAAAACAAACAGTATTCTGGGTTCTGATCTGACAAGAGAAACGATAGAGGGTTATCTGAAGGGGCTGGAGATGAATGTTGAAAGATCTGATGATCAGAATGTTCTGGTAGTGACTCCTCCTTCATTCAGGGTGGATATTACACGGGAAGCCGATCTCTTTGAAGAGGTTGCAAGGCTGGATGGCTACGCAAATATACCGGTTACTATACCAAGGATCCAGCCTGCCTTTAAGGTCGATTCACAGGAAATGTCTTTTGGCAATCAGATAAGGTCTGTAATGGTAGGAGCAGGTTTTTGTGAAGCGATAACCTATTCCTTTATATCTCCTGCCTCAGCCGACATGTTAAACATCCCCGACAACAGCCCTCTCAGGTCATTTGTCAGGATATTGAATCCATTGAGTCTTGATCAGTCAGTAATGCGTACCACTCTGATTCATGGGCTTTTGACAGTCGCAGAATCAAATATCAATAGAGGTGCTGCAGGTCTCAGGCTATTTGAGCTGGGAAAGGTCTTTTTTTACAGGAAAGACAATAAACAGCCCCTTGAAAGAATGGTCCTGACAGCTATGATGACAGGACCTTACCAGGAGAAGGCATGGCACTGTCAGGAAAGGATGGTTGATTTTTACGACATAAAGGGTGCTCTGGAGGTTCTTTTTGATGGCTTGGGTATTAAAGATCTTTCTGTTACAAAAACCAGTGACATACCATGGTTTGATGCCGATATCTCGGCAAATGTTAGTTCCACAGGCAGGGTTGTTGGTAATATAGGTCGTTTAAAATCAGACATTGTCAGGGCTTATGATCTGAAAAACAGAGATTTTTATGTGTTTGAGCTGGACATTGAAGGCATTTCAGCCTGCCTTGACAAGGACAGGAGATTCAGACCTTTTCCCAGATTTCCGGCTGTATACAGAGACATATCAATACTGGTGCCCAAGGATATAGAAAGCGCCTTTATTGTCAACATCATAAAGCAGCATGGCAAAGGCTTGGTGGAGTCCATTCGTATCTTTGATCTTTATGAAGGAGAGAAGATAGATAAATCTGAAAAGGCGATAGCCTTTAAGATATGTTATCGCTCGGAAAAAGGGACCCTTGATGGAGAAAAGATCAACAAACTCCATGAGACAATTATAGACATGATCAGGAAAGAAACAGGGGGGAAGTTGCGGGAAGGCTGAGATATGGTTCATATTCCAACTGACAGAAAATACTTCCGTATTGGTGAAACCAGCAAAATTGTAGGGGTTGAGCCATCTGTCTTAAGGTATTGGGAAAAGGAATTTCCCCAGATCAGACCTCAAAGGGCTGATTCCAGACAAAGGACATATCAAAAAAAAGACCTTAAAATACTCCTTGAGATAAAGAGGCTCCTTTATGAAGAAAAGATGACCATTAAGGGGGCAAAACAGCGTCTCCGACAAAAAAAACATAAAAAAGATGATTCAATGGGTTTTATAGAAGAGATACGAATCGGATTAAAGGAGGTATTGGATCTGCTGTCATAGAAACATGTGACAAGACCTTGTGTAAGGCAATTGACGTACAAAAATGTGTTGACAGGGCGATAATTTTGGATTAGACATCTTCTCAAAACAGCGTAATATGAAATTGCGCATTCAAGAATCATAATGTTTAATATCAAGCTTGTTAACATTTATGTTGGTATAGATCACATATTATTATAAAAAATATAAAATACAAGATATAGAAAAGAGATAAAGAGAGTCAAAAAGCCAGGAAGGCAGGATTGATGAACCGAAGTTCAGCAATGCTTTTCCTGGCTTTTTTTTTGGGGGAAAGAACAGTTTGTTTAACCAATCAAGTTCAAGGAGGGAAAACTATGAGGAAAACAATGGCAAGGGCCGCTGTTTTATTAATGTTTTTATCCATACTGTCTTTTCCGGCGTCACTGTTGGCAAAAGACATGTCTGA
>Ga0256914_1000053_pt1 | contig 109805 bp, 90 predicted proteins | sample HulkmetaG_FD_191571 | JGI IMG/M metagenome (GOLD analysis project Ga0256914, IMG submission 191571) | Hydrothermal chimney microbial communities from Main Endeavour vent field at the Juan de Fuca Ridge, Pacific Ocean - Hulk | ecosystem: Environmental > Aquatic > Marine > Hydrothermal vents ...
TTGGCATGTCTTGTTCTGGAATATTAACGTTTTGAATATTGAAAGCGTGCCCTGGCGCCTTTTTGTCCGTATTTTTTACGTTCCTTAATTCTTGAATCTCTCGTTAACAAACCTGCCTTTTTCAAGGAATCTCTAAGAGATGGATCCATAGCAACAAGGGCCTTGCTTATACCATGTCTGATTGCTCCTGCCTGTCCACTGATACCGCCGCCTTTTACTGTTGAATTGATATCTATCTTGCCGATCATGTTGCTCAGCAATAGCGGCTGCATAACTAATGTCCTGTCTGATTCTCTCAGAATATAATCTTCAAAAGGCCTTTTGTTGATTGTAATCTGTCCCTGGCCTGGTTTCAGAAAAACGCGAGCTATGGCAGATTTCCTTTTGCCAGTAGAATAAAAAATCCCCTCATTCATTTGTTATATCTCCCATTTCTCAGGTTTTTGCGCTTCATGTGGATGTTCAGGGCCTGCATATATCTTTAATTTTTTGAGCTGACGGCGTCCCAGGCTTGTTTTGGGCAACATTCCTCTTACTGCAAAACGTATTATATCTTCCGGTTTATTTTCCCGCAATTTTGCTGCTGATGTTTGTTTCAAACCACCTATATATCCGCTGTGTCTGTAATAGAACTTGTTATCCCATTTTTTGCCGGTCAGTCTTATCTTGTCAGCATTAATAACAATAACAAAATCTCCTGTATCTGCATGTGGGGTAAAGATTGGTTTGTCTTTTCCTCTGAGACGTATGGCAATCTGTGTTGCAAGCCTGCCCAGAATTTTATCTTTGGCATCCACAATGTGCCATTTTTTTTCGATCTCATGTTCTTTTGCAACGAATGTTTTCATAACGATTATATCCTGAAAATTATATAAGTATATGTTTTTTGAATCAGTTTTTATCAGACAAGGATCTTTTTCTGTACTATCTGTACATAATTCCTTGAGCTTGTACAAAAAGGTTCACTGTCAGACTGAAAACTGCATAATGCCACGGTATTTACAGATGTAAACTTTCTGGCATCAAAATTGGTTTATGGATAGAAACCAACTACAAGAAGAAATATCTATGAAATTTTGCGGCTTGTGTCAAGGACTTTCTTTATGGGTCAAGAATACCTGTCTTATGGTGAGTGTCAAATAAGAAATCCAGTTATTGACTGTTTTTCGCGATCTTTATGTCTGATGTGCTGAACACGGCAAACAAGGTGTGGTATTTGTACATAGCACAAGGAATCCCGTAAATTGACAGCAAGATTGTGCAAAAATGCCCTTTATGTATGGAAGCTGTCTTGTCTCCGGGGATAGGGAGCTTGCCTTTATGCAGTGGGATAAATTGGCCAATGGGTACAAAAATCCGAAAATCTCTTAAAACCCAAAATTTATTTATGACTGGTTTCTAAATATCCAATTTAAGATTGATCATATCTCCTGCAGCAAATCCGATTGACTCAAAGAATCTCAAAAGACGCCATTCTTTCCAGTTGACAAAGGTATACATCGTTTCAACTCCTGCCTTTTTCAACTTGTCTGTCATTTCATTAAATAATATCTGGCCAATCCCGCGTCGTTGATAGTCAGGATCTACCCCAATGGTATCGATCCACCCTATGTGTCCAGGAGTGCCATATTCCCATCGTCCTATTTCTCCTATTATAAAACCAACGACTTTGTCATCCATTTCTGCTACCAATGAAGCCGTGGGTGGTTCCTTTTTGATCATTTCGGCCTTGAATTGCCAGTAGTCCTGTCTTGACTGACCTATGATCTTTTCATCTATTTCACTTATCCTGACAAAATCATCGGGGTTTATAACCCGTATAACAGGTTGTTGTAATTGCTCATTCATAATTGTTTCCCTGCCGGTTTTAGATCATTGTCACTGGATATGTACAAGCTCTTTATGCACACAGGTTAAAGCAAAAGTAATTTGATATGCCTTGCATGCTTTTTCCGGACTGCTGAAATGCATACAAATACCGAGCTTAATAAACATTGTTAAAACTGAACTGTGTCTGGATGATAGGCGTTGCTGCTTAAGATAAAGCCTGTCATTTGTTTGATTGCGGTATGCACAGGTTGTATTATTGCGCAAAGATCAGGGAGATATCCCCAAAGCCTTTTCTTTTTCAGCGATACGCATCCTGGTTTTGATAACAGTGTCCGGGATAAGACTGATGGAATCAATGCCTGATTCAACAAGAAATTCAGCAAATTCCGGAAAATCACTTGGTGCCTGTCCGCAAATTCCAATCTTTTTCCCTTTTTCTTTTGCTATTTTTATAACATGTTTGATCAATCTTTTAACTGCCTCATTTCTTTCATCATAAATATGGGAAACCAGGGAGGAGTCACGGTCAAGTCCAAGGGTCAGTTGGGTAAGATCATTTGATCCGATGGAGAATCCGTCAAATATATCCGCAAATTGGTCAGCCAGGATAACATTGCTTGGTATTTCACACATTACATAGATCTGAAGGTCATCTTTTCCCTGTTCAAGACCAAATCTTTTCATTAATTCAATAACCTTTTTCCCCTCTTCAGGTGTTCTGCAGAAGGGAACCATGATTTTTATGTTGGTAAGACCTACTGTGACCCTGGCCTTTTTCAGGGCCTGACACTCAAGATCAAAGGCAGGCATGTATTTCTCATCATAATAGCGGGATGCCCCTCTCCATCCTATCATGGGATTGCTTTCAACCGGTTCGTACAGGTAACCCCCTAAAAGATTTTCATATTCATTGGATTTGAAATCTGACAGACGTACAATCACGTCCTTTGGGTAAAAGGCTGCTGCAATACGGCTTATACCCTCGGCAAGCTTGTCTACAAAAAATTTCTTCTTGTCCTTGTATGTGGATGTGATTTCATCAATCTTATAGATGGCTCCTGCTATCTTGTGATCTTTGTCAGCCCTTTGTTTCAGTTTGTCGTAATCAAGAAGGGCAAATGGATGAATACCTATGTGAGCGTTAATAATAAACTCTTCTCTTGCCAGGCCAACACCGTCATTTGGCAGCATTGCTTGGGAAAACGCCTTTTCTGGCATGCCGACATTCATCATGATTTTTGTTTTTGTTTTGGGTATCTGTTTCAGATCTATTTTTTCAACTTCATAGTCTAAAAGTCCGTCGTACACATAACCGGTTTCTCCTTCACAACATGAAACAGTAACCTCCTGACCGGTTTGGATGGCTTCGTCTGCATTCCCTGTGCCTATGACACAGGGAATGCCTAATTCCCTGGATATGATTGCTGCATGACAGGTTCGGCCGCCCTTGTTCGTTACAATTGCAGATGCCATTTTCATGATAGGTTCCCAGTCAGGATCTGTCATGTTTGTAACAAGGACCTGTTCAGGATGAAACTTTTCGATCTCAAGGGGGGATAGGATTACGTTGGCTATACCCTGCCCTACCTTGGAGCCGACAGATGTTCCTGTAGTCAGGATCTTCCCTTTTTCAAGCATGTGATAGTCTTCATAAGTACTTGTGTCTTTTCTGGAATGTATTGTTTCAGGCCGTGCCTGTACGATGAATAGTTTTCCGGAACCGACATGGGTGCCATCGCCATCTTTGGCCCATTCAATGTCCATTGGTTTGAAATAACCGGCTTCTTGGCTGTAGTGTTCCTCTATAAGGCATGCCCATCTGGCAAGTTCGAGGATTTCATCATCTTCCAAAACATAGCGATGTCTTTCTTCCAAGGTGGTTGCTATGTTTTTTACTGTGCTGTTATCTTCAATGGAGTATACCATCTTGATATCTCTGTCACCCTTTTTTCGGCTGATAATGGCACGTTTGCCCTGTTTCAGTGTGGGTTTGAAAACATAATATTCATCAGGATTAACTGCTCCCTGTACAACATTTTCTCCAAGGCCGTAGGCAGCGCTGATAAAGACTGCGTCTTTAAATCCTGTTTCCGTATCAATAGAGAACATAACGCCTGAGTATGCAGAATCGCTGCGGACCATCTTTTGTACAGTTATGGAAAGTGCAACATCAAACTGCCCAAACCCCTTGTCATGTCTATAGGATATAGCCCTGTTTGTAAAAAGGCTTGCAAAGCACTTTTTACAGGCAGCAAGTACGCTGCGTTTTCCTTTTATGTTCAGGTATGTATCCTGTTGCCCTGCAAAAGAAGCATCAGGCAGGTCTTCTGCTGTGGCAGAGGACCTGACGGCTACATCCAGGTTGTCCATACCCTTTTGGCCAAATTCGTCTGCAAGTTCATCGTAGGCCTTTGAGATAGCCTGAGCCAGGTTGTCGGGCAATTTTGCGTCTGTTATTATTTCACGAACCTTGCGGCCTTTTGTCATGAGGTTGTTAAGGTCGTGAGTATCCAGATCCTGCAAAATTTCCCTGATCTTGTTTGCTACCCCTGCCTCCTCCAGGAAATACCTGTATGCATGCGAGGTAATGGCAAAACCGTTGGGGATATTTATGCCCTTGTCATGGAGTTTTTGATACATTTCTCCAAGGGATGCATTTTTCCCCCCTACCAACGGAACATCGTTTATACCAATTTCTTTAAACCAGAGTATGAACTTGTTCTGGCTGGCTGAACCCATAATAACCTCCTAAGATAAATCACGCCAATTATGCCGAATTAGCATGGTTGAATTAGATTGGCCATACCTCGATTTTAAGATACAGGCTTTATTTTTACGTTCTTATTATAAAACTTATAAAACCGCGTTGTTTCCAAGCGGGTCCTGGTTATCATGTCGTTTCCAGTCCGGAAACGGGACATTTTCAGAAGATCAATGAAATCAAAGTATTATGCAGAAGTGTCATAATGCTTTGCACAAATGATTACGCTGATACTGTGAAAAACAGCCGTTTGTGTAGAGATGCCCTTACTTTAAAAGAATCATAGCATAACATCATGTTTTTTGCGAAACTAAATTTACGGATGATCCGATTTTTTAATGTGGAATCCTTATGAATTTTCTGAAAAAATACCATTCCTATAACCTGTTGTCAACGCCATAGAAATGTTTTAAAATCGTCAGACTGGGTATGTTTTCATTTACAAGCAATTGTTTTGTCCCCATTGTTTTGTCCGGATTCTGATTCTGGAAACACATTGCTGAGGCAGATGATATGTTTCTGCACCGTGGATTTTGCAAGCCTTTCAAACAGGGCATCAGCCATTTACGGAGAAAAAACATGACAAGCAACAACATGGAAAAACCGGCACTGATAATAATCGATATGGTGAAAGATAATTTTGATGAATCAAAGCATTTGCCCATTACTCCGCTTGCAAGGCGGATTATAGAACCAATCAATAATTTGATATCAATCTTCAGAAAAGAATCGTGGATAATTGTGTTTTCAACGGATGCCTTTCATGAGGAGGATTTTATCTTTAAGGGGAGGATGAAGCCTCATTCCCTGGCAGGGACGCAAGGAGCTGAAGTGATTGATGAGCTTGATCGCAAGGAGGAGGATCTCTGGCTTCCTAAACCCAGGTTTTCGGCATTTTTTGATACGGACCTGGACAGTTGGCTTAAAAAACGGAATGTTACCTTGTGTGCTGTTGCAGGTATAGCCACCAATTTTTGTGTGTTGACCACTGTTATGGATTCCCTGTGCAATGATTTTAAGACCGTTTTGCTGGAAGACTGTACTGCAGCCAGTTCAGCGGATATTCATGAACAGACATTAGGTTTGTATCGTCGTAATCCGCTGTTTCCTTTATTCAGGATTGCCAAGGCAGAAGAGCTCGTAAAAGATCTGGGTGTATGATATCATGTTGCTTGATACGCAGATCCTGGCACAATTTGTTAGGTTTGGGTTCTGTTTTGTGGATTGTGGCTTTGTTTGATAATGTTTTTTTGTGAGGGTGTCAAAAAGATGAATAAAGATATCATCATTAGATTCTTGCTTGTAGTGCTGTGCATGACAGGGAGTATCGTTTATGCTGATCCGGTGTATGCGAAGATATGTAACAGAATAGTTGCATTTGTGAATGATGATATTATTACCTTGCATGAATTGCGAAACAAGATAAAGGAGATGACAGGAATAGAACCTGAATCTATAAAGAACAGGGAAAAGTATCTTCAGGTTCGGCGTTATGTGCTGCAGACTCTCATTGATGAAAAGATTACACATGCCAAGGCAAAGGAACTGGGGATAACAATAACTGATGCAGAAATAGATAATGAGATTGAAAGGATAAAAAAGGATAATAACCTGACTCAGGAGCAACTGCTTGAAAATCTGAAGAGTCAGGGAATCAGCTATGAATCATTTCGCAAAAAGATAAGGCATGATATAGAGCAGATGAGATTAACCCAGTTTGAAATAAATTCCAAAATAGTTATAAGCGAAGAAGCAATTCAGAAATATTATGAAGAACACAAGGATGAATTTAAGACTGGCAACAGGGTGCATCTTGCGACTATTATACTGATTCAGCAAGACAGCTCAAACAGGGCAGAAACAATGTCTCTCTATAAAACAGCAGATGTTATAATGGCAAGGCTTAAAAATGGACAAAAATTCGAGAGATTGGCAGCCGAATTCTCTGAGGGACCGGGTGCAGATGACGGAGGAGATCTCGGTGTTTTTGATCTTTCCAGTCTGGACCCTGTTCTGAAGGCCGTTGTAGAGAAGATGTCTCCTGGTGAGGTGAGCAGGCCTATTAAAAGATCTTTTGGAATACAGATCATAAAGCTTATAGACAAACAGGATGCAAGCAACAATTTGTCTGCAAATATAAGGGATAGTATCCGTCAAAGACTTTACCGGATCGAGATCAAAAAGAGGTATGATACCTGGATAAAAAATCTGAGGAAAAAGGCCTATACAAAAATTATTTTTTAGGCAGTATGACCTTTTATCATGGTACTGATAAATACGTAAGATTCATCCTGAATGTGTTCTTGATATGCATGTTTGTGGCACGGTAGGGTTTTCAGTCATTCTGAATGAAAGAGGATTGCCATCTTCAGAAACAAGATATTTTTTATAGGATCAGGAATTAACAGTGGACACAGTATACAATATTCTGGAAGAAAGAGGTTTTATCGAACAGGTAACCGACGTTTCCCTTGTTCAGCAAAAACTTGAAGACGTTACAGTATGTTATATTGGTTTCGATCCCACAGCCAATAGCCTTCATGTTGGGAGTCTTTTACCCATTATGGCAATGGTTCATATGCAAAGGGCCGGTCATGTGCCTATTGCCTTGATAGGAGGAGGAACTGCCATGATTGGGGATCCAAGTGGCAAGACTCAGGTGCGTCCTATCATGACGCGTGAAGAGATTGCCTTAAATGCTGATGGTATAAAAAAACAGCTTTCCAGGTTTATAGATTTTCAGGATGGCAAGGCGTTGCTTTTAAACAATGCCGATTGGTTGACAGATCTTAAATATATAGATTTTTTGAGAGATATAGGCCGTCATTTCAGCGTAAACAGAATGTTAACTGCTGAAAGCTATAAAATGAGATTAAAGACCGGCCTGAACTTTATAGAATTTAACTACATGCTCCTTCAGGCCTATGATTTCTGGCTGCTGTTCAAGCGTTTCGGGTGTTCTCTGCAGATGGGAGGCAATGATCAATGGGGTAATATTCTTGCGGGAGTAGATCTGATAAGACGTCTTGAAGGGGAAGTTGTCCATGGATTGACCCTCCCTCTTTTGGTTACCTCCCGCGGAATTAAGATGGGTAAAACCCATGAGGGTGCCGTGTGGTTGGATCCATCCCGAACATCACCCTATGACTACTATCAATATTGGATAAATCAGGATGACCGTGATGTTGGCCGGTTCCTCTGCCTTTTTACCTTGCTCCCTATGGAAGAGATCAGAAAACTTGCATTTTCAAAAGGTTCTGACATCAGGGAAGCAAAAGAGGTATTGGCCTATGAGACTACCAGGCTTTGTCATGGCCAGGATGAAGCAGACAAGGCACGTGAGGCGGCCAGGGCCCTTTTTGGAAAGGGAATGAATGCTGATCACAATGCCTTTTCTCGCAGCCAGCAGGCAGCGCCCACCCATGTTATGTCGGCTGACCTGATAGAAAAAGGCGTTCCTGCATATATCCTTTTTCAGGAAACCGGCATCTGTAAAACAAGGGGTGAGGCCCGCAGATTGATAACCCAGGGAGGTGGGTATATCAATGGGAACAGGATTGACTCATTCGATCAGATTATTGACACGAAGGACATGCAGAAAGGTTCATTTTTGCTCAGGGCTGGTAAAAAAAGATATATGAGAGTAATGGTCCGATAACTGTATGAATGCCTTTGGATGATTTTTTTTGTTTTCTTGATCCTGTATTAAGACTCCTGTTTATGCATTGCAAGCTCTATGGAGTCTTAACGATTTATGGACGGATACCAAGTAAAAGGCCTATGCCTGCTGAAGGAAGACTGTACCTAATGAGTAAAAAGAGAGAAAAACCGGTCAAAAAAGAATCTGCTAAAGGTATTCATAATGACAAGTTGGATTTGAAGGATTTTGAGCTTTTGCCTGTTCTCCAGACAGGGGAAAATGCATTGGCTCCCTATAATCCTCTTCAAAGATATATACAGGAGATAAGACGGCACAGACTGCTTACAAGGGAAGAGGAGAAGGAGCTTGCCATCAGAGTAAGAGAAAAAAATGATAAGGATGCCGCCTATATTCTTGTTACATCAAACTTAAGACTTGTTGTGAAGATTGCCATGGACTTTCACAGATACTGGACAAACAATCTGCTGGATTTAATACAGGAAGGTAATGTAGGTCTTTTGCAGGCAGTTAAGAATTTTGACCCCTATCGTAATATAAAATTTTCGTATTATGCCTCTTTCTGGATTAAGGCATATATGCTGAAATATATTATGGATAATTGGAAGCTTGTAAAGATAGGAACTACACAGGCGCAAAGAAAGCTGTTTTTTAATCTTGCAAAGGAACGGGAGAAGCTTATTTCAGCGGGTTTTGTCCCTGAGACAAATCTTCTTGCAGAACGTCTTGGAGTCAAGGAAAGTGAAGTGGTGGAGATGAGCCAACGGCTCGGGAACTGGGAGCTGTCGCTGCAATCTCCATACAACGATGATTCGGATGAATCTTATGAGAATTTTATACAGGACGTAAAAAGTGATACGGAAAAGGAGGTTACAGCAAGGCAAAGGGATATGTTTTTGTCTGAGAAATTTCAGGAATTTTCTCAAAATCTTACAGGGAAGGATGCCGATATATTTAAGAACCGGATTATGGCTGAAAAGCCTGTTACCCTTCGTGAACTGGGGGATAAATATAATATCTCGAGGGAACGAGTGCGTCAGATCCAGGCAAAAATTCTTAAAAATCTCAAGGAGTGGTTGAAAAAAGAGATCCCGGATATCGAGAATAACTATTATGATTTTTTAAGCTGAATATGGTGTGACCATATGACAGATAAAAAACCTTACATCCTTTGCGGGTTCATTGACTTATGACAACAACTATTGCAGGAAGCATGAAAGCCTTTAGAAATTTTCGGCCTTGTTTGAATTCAGAAAAGGCGGCAACCTTGTTGGCGGCTGCACAGGACAATCAGGAGAAAAGATTATATAAAGGTGTAAATATGTGGGTAAGGCAGGACTGTTATGTGGTATATCTTGTTGCCATAATACTTGTATCCCTATGTTCATGTTCGGGAAATCATGCTTTTATAAAAAAGAAGGAAATGGCACCGTCTTCTTTAAAGCAGAATGTTGCTGTTGAGAAACACAATATCAGACCCCGGGCCTATGAAGAATACCTTTTGGCCTATATCTTGATTCTGAATGGTAATTACACTGAGGCCGTTAAATACATGTCTGCTGCTGTTGCCTGCGATCCCGAGTCCGTATATCTGAACAAAAAAATGGTGCAGCTTTTCAGGCAGTTGAGAGATTACAAAAAAGCGCTTAGGTATGCAAAAAGGGTCTTGAAACTGGCCCCTGATGATGCTGAGGCATACATATTGGCAGGTGATGTCTATGCGTCAATGGGAGATGAGGGTGATGCTGTTAAACAGTATGAAAAGGCATTGCAGATTGCTCCCAGGAATAAACATGTCAGGTTTGTGCTGGCGACAATCTTGATGCACATGAGAAAATCAAAAGAGGCCCTCAAATACGTTAAAGATCAACTCAGACAAACTCCTGATCTTGTTATGGCCTATTATTATCTCGGCAGAATATACTTGAACATGGGGAAACATAAGAAGGCGGAGAAATCTTTTCTAAAGGCGCTGAGCTTGAACAAAACCTTTAAACCCGCCCTTTTTGATCTTGAAACACTTTATCAGGTACATCACAGATACAAGGATGCAGTGCAGGCATGTGTAACCCTGCTCAGGTTTTATCCTCAGGACATGGCGATAAGAGAGCGTCTTGCTGCCCTTTATTTTAGGCTTGGATTTATGAAAAAGGCTGAAGCTCAGATAGAGGAAATGGAACGACGCACAAAACCTGGAGATCCTGAAAGAAAGATATTGGGGTTTTTATATTTGAAGCAGGGACAATCGGGCAAGGCTGTCAAGGAACTTAAACAGGTTGTCTTGCATTGGCCGGATGACGACAAGGCCCGGTACTATCTGGCCTCTGCATATGAAGAAAATGGAGATTTTGCAAAGGCCATTGAAGAGTTCAATCGTATAAAAACTGGTTCGGAATACTATGTGTACAGCAGGGCAAATATTGTCTATATCCTGAACAACCAGGGCAAATATAAAAAGGCGGTCAAGGTACTGAAAGACGCCATTAAAATAAAACCTTACAATGCGGATCTCTATCTTATGCTGTCATCCTTGTACGAATCGAGGAAAGATTACAAAGATGCAATTGATACGGTCAGGGAAGGTTTTAAAAGAATAAAAAACAATGTGGCCATGCTGTTTCATCTTGGTGTGCTTTTTGACAAGACAGGAAAGCATGATCTGTCTATTGCACAGATGCAGAAAATCTTAAAAATAGATCCTGATAATGCAGATGCCCTCAATTTTATTGGTTATACCTATGCAGACAAGGGAATAAAACTTGACAGGGCAATGGATATGATAAAACGGGCTATGGAACTCAAACCCGAAAATGGATTTATTACAGACAGTATGGGATGGGTTTACTACAAAAAAGGTCGATACGATAAGGCCTTGTTTTATCTGAAACAAGCAATAGAACTGGTTCCCGATGATCCTGCTATTATTGAACATATTGGAGATGTGTATCTTGCAAAAAAAAAGTTTGGTCTTGCACTTAAATTTTATAAAAAGGCCTTGTCTTTAAATTCTGAAAACAAGGAGAGGCTGAACAAAAAAATAATGGCGATAAACAAACGGATCAAAGGGAAAAAAACGACCCTTCACCCCTGACTGGTTGTTATGTTTGAGTTTTTCGCGCATATGTTTCTGTGATTAAGAGTTTTTGCATACCCTGGTTTTGGAAAAAAAGATCTGTTTTTGGATGTTCTTTTAATATCTGTTTGATGCATATCTTCTTGTTCCTTCCCTGTCCTTTTTAAAGGTGCATCTTTTGTTTATTGTATCAGTCTTATAAATTACCTATGTTCAGATCAGCTCTGATAATTGCATGTATATTCCTGACACTTGGAGGCTGTGCTCCCACCAAAACAGGTCTTAAACTCCTTCCTTTGAATACCAATATTGTTAATAAAATCATAAAGGTGATTGACACACAAGACCGGCTGGTAAAAAGTTTTGTGTCTTATGGTAAAATAAAGATAAGAAATGCATCTTCCTGTTTTAGTGCCGATGTAATGGTAGCTGCAACCATGATGCCTTTCAGAATAAAGATTGAGGTAACCCACTACTGGGGGCGTCCTGTTTGTCACATTCTTGTTCAGGATGATATGGTCTATATCCTGTCTTTTATTGAAAAAAAATATTATATTCAGCCTGTTGGTATGCCTGAGCAATCCGGTCTGTTTCCTTTTCCATCAGGTAAGGCCTCTTTATGGGGTATACTTAAGGGGTATCCGGTATTAAAAAGATACAGTCATGTAGAGATTACAGGAGACAACAGAATTGCATTTGCTGATATGCATGGCAGGTATACAGAAATTCTTAAACCATGTATGGATAATTATTTCCCCTGTGAGGTTTTGTTTCCAAAAGAGCATATTAGGGTTGTAAGGAGTGATTTTGATCGCAGGAACGGGATAATATTTGCGTGCAGTACCGATGTGTTTTATCAAAGAGAGAATATTTCTTGGAGGATTATTTTAAAACAGATTCTGTTTAATACAGATGTACCTGAAGGTATCTTCAAACTCAAGGTGCCATCCGGATATGAAACAGTGCAGGAATAAAACAGATAGTGTCCTGTTGCGAATCAGTTTTAAGGTTGTGCAAGATGTCTTATGCAAGATATGAGGAATCAGTGATTATGCAAGGGATGTTGTGCGGATAGTTTTTCGGGTAACCCCGATAAAACAGGTTTCATGTCTCATATGACAGGTGCATATATTACGGAAAAAGACCATTTTTGTATGTCAACTGAATAATTGTGGTACCATGCTCTATGCCTGTTTTTATGGTGAGTTTTTCAGAAATCGATGTGCACTTTGCACGACTTATGAAGCGTATTGCAGGGTGTTCTTCCCCGCATCTTTATTTTGCGTCTGCTCTGGTAAGCAGGGCAACATGCGAGGGACATGTCTGCCTTGATCTAACGGATATGGCAGGGAACTCCTTTTTTATTGCCTCCCCGTCAGGTCAGGAGGAATACAGCGCACCGTCATTGGATCAATGGGAAACAATACTGTTGTCTACAGGTGTGGCAGGGAAACCGGGTGATTACAAGCCACTTGTTATAGATGACAGTCACAGACTTTATCTTTACCGTTACTGGGAATATGAAAGGATACTTGCAGATTCAATTTGTATGCGGGCATCAGACAAGGTTAGGAATATAGATTCCAGTAAACTCAGAGAGGGAGTTTTACAGCTTTTTCCGGATACCGATGACAGAGAAATCAACTGGCAAAAAATAGCTGCCTTTGTGTCAGTAATAAAAAAAATATGCATTATAACAGGGGGACCGGGTACTGGGAAAAGCACGGTTGTTGCCAAGGTGCTTGCCCTGATACTGATGCAGGACAAAAATGTCCGCGTAGGCCTTGCTGCTCCTACAGGCAAGGCCGCTGTCCGTATGGAACAGGCGATACGCCGTGTGAAGGATGATATCAATGGCTCTGATATCCTCAAGGATGCCATTCCATCGGGTGCACAAACTGTTCACAGGCTTCTTGGCAGTATTCCAGGGTCGCCTTATTTTCATCATAACAGAGACAATCCCCTTGGCCTGGATGTTCTTGTATTGGATGAGGCATCCATGGTGGATCTCCCTCTGATGTCAAAGCTTGTGCAGGCAATTCCCTCTGATTGCAGGTTTATCCTCCTGGGGGATAAAGACCAGTTGGCGTCTGTAGAACCCGGTTCTGTTCTGGGAGATATGTGTGCGGGAAAGACAGGGACAGGTTTTTCAGATGATCTTTGCAGGGCATATAGTCAGATCATAGGGGATAGGATCCCTGTTGCCCGGTCATGTTCGGATATGCTGCCTATTGGAGATTGCGTTGTCGAGCTTCAGAAGACTTACCGTTTTGGATCGGAAAGCGGAATAGGGTCTGTGAGCAGACTGGTAAAAAACGGAGAGGGAAAGGCATCAATAGATATCCTGAAAGATGAACGCTATACAGATGTGAGCTGGAGGCCATTGCCTGTGCCGGCCAGATTGTCTGCTGAGCTTAGACCAAGGATCATTGATGCCTACAGACAGCTTGCAAAGGCATCAAATCCCATTGATGCATTAAAACATCTGGAACGCTTTACTGTCCTCTGCGCCCTGAGGAGGGGGCCATACGGTGTGCTGGCAATAAACAGGATTGCGGAGGAGATCCTTTATTCCGAGGGGCTTATAGGCAAAAAGGATGGTTGGTATCATGGCCGTCCTGTTATGGTTACAAAAAACGATTACAATATTGGCCTGTTTAATGGTGATATCGGGATTGTTTTTTCTGATCATGAGGCGGATAATGATCTCAGGGCCTTTTTTATGACATCGGATGGCAATGTGAGAAAAATCCCTGTTTCCAGGCTTCCTGTTCATGAAACTGTGTATGCTGTTACTGTGCACAAAAGCCAGGGATCAGAATTTGACAGGGTTGTGTTTGTTTTGCCGGACAGGTTTTCTCCTGTTGTTACAAGGGAGCTCATCTATACAGCAATAACACGTTCAAGGACATGTCTGGAGATTTGGGGGAATGAAGATTGTTTTGTCGAGGGGGTTAAATGCAGGATCAAAAGGACCTCTGGTCTGTGTGATGCCTTGTGGAAGTCTGCAGGACGTAAGAATGCGGAAACAGAACAGGCCTTTTGTATCGCCTGAATCCGGCCATATTGGTTTTGGTAAGGAATAGGCACTGTACCTATGATTCCGTATTGTCTTTGCTTTGGCAAAACCGGTATCGGTTTTTATGGGATGCACAGATATGACCGAATGTTATCGTTTGTGAACGTGAACAGGTTAGTAGGAATAATAACCAACTGTTTTGTTTATACAGTCTACAATGGGGCGTATGCAAAGGCCGTAAGGTCTGTTGTGCCCCTTTTTTTTATGCCTGGAGAAGTTGTGGCCATTTTCAGGTGTAGCAGGCCCGTTTTGAATGCTACTGTCCCTGTACATAAAAACCACGAATGGAAATGGCCCCATGTCGGTTTCAATGTATCCTGCCCTGGTTCTTATTCCTTTGAGGGTTCCACTTTTGAATAATATGTTCTCCCTCCTTTTAAGGAGGTACCTGTAAGGCATGAAGCGTTCAAGTATGGTTAGCATATCATGAGCTGATATACGGTTTTGTCTTGACAGCCCTGAACCTTCCACGATCTTTATGTCCTTTATGTTCAGCACCCTGTGTGCATAGTCTGATATGAACCGTATTGACTTGTCAAGGTTGGCTGGCGGGCCATAGGCTACTGCACCGAGTGAAAGAAATATCTGGTTGGCTATGAAATTGTTTGAAAACCTTGCCAGTTTTTTTATGATATCTCCAAGGGTGAATTTGGAATAATAGGTATATAACAGTCTGTCAGACGTTACGATTTTGCCTCTGTAAACTTTTTTGCCTGTATGTACTCCATGTTTTTTGAGGAAGTATGCAAGCAGATGTCCTGCATAAAGCACCGCCTCATCCTGTTTATGTGTAAGGGTGTAGCGGCCGTCATTCTTTTTTGTAGAACGTATCTTTTTTTGCGCAAAAGGGATAAGAGGAGTTTGTTGTTCTGCAGAAACAAGGTTCCCCTGTCTGTCATGGGAAAAAAATATGGTATTAAAGTTGGCGCATAGTGCCCCCTGCGGTGCATCATAGGGATTGTCAGAAGAGGAGTTTCCAGGGATAGCAACAGCATTTTCAAAATATCTGTCATCCAGTATGAGGTCCTTAAAACAACGGGATTTTTTTGATAAGACTCTTGCTATATGATCCAGGATTTCTGATATGAGCAAGGGATCACCATAACCTTTTACCTTGAGATTGTTTTCGGAATCTGTATAAAATTCTGTTTTGAATCTGTATGTCAGACCCAAGGTATCTATTGCGGCTATGGAGGTAAGGAGCTTGAGAGTCGAGGCAGGGACATGTTTTGTCTCTGCATTTTTTTTATAAATTATACGGCCAGTTGTATCTGCTACAATCATTGCATCTGATGGTGCGAGATTGACCGCACACGGGTAAAAGCCGTTTTGGCCTGCAATAACAGGTTGTATCAATACAAACAGACTTATTGTTGCAAGTATGGACAGCCTCATAGATACCATGAAAGCTTTGTGAAACATATTCTTCTGTCCAGACCGTGTGTCTGTCTGCTGTTTAGATGGTACATACAGGCATGTGGACATGATCTGAGAATCATATTTTATTCTGATAAACGTGAAATATATTCCTGTGATTAAAGCTTTTACCTTCCTTGAATTGAAACGGTGTTGTAAGTTGTTCCAAGACCTTGCTGTATAAAGGTTTGTGCCTCTGTTTTTTAATTGTCCTGGCGGTAACAATTTAATGAACTCCTCTTTTTACACGACCTAAATATAAATCTGCGGGATTGCCTGCCTGTTGTGTACAGGTCAAACAGGGATATTATAATGGCTTGACAAACAGAAACAAGGATGTCCGGGGATGGAAGTTCTCCTGCCCCGGTGATACATCTGCCCACCTTTGAGTGCTTTTTTCCCGTGTTTTCTTTGTTGAATATCTTTGGATTTTTTCGTCCTTTCCGTATCAGCTCAATGATATGGGGATAACAGCGAACGTACCACCGGTGCAGGAGGATTTTTCTTTTGCTCCGGGCCTCCCGGCAGTCGCGTCAGAAACACCCTCCTGCCCCTATTTGTTGAGCTGTTACTCCTTTTCTTTATATACCCCTGGCATATTGTTTGTAAACCCATCAAGGTCTGTTCTGGCTCAAGTTATGCATAAAAATACAGATAAATATATTTAGGAAGCTGATCAGGGTTTATGTTTGAGCCGGGCAAGTCTTCTTCAGGTATGCCACTGAAATAACGAAACAGAATATGTCGTTATAGCCTGTTTTATATTGCCTGAAATATTGTGTTTATGGACTGAAGCCTGTGCAGTTGGCTTGAATTTGTCCAATAGATTGACGGTTTCATCAACAGGTTGAACTCGAACATAAGAGTCAGAAAGTCTATGCAGTTTCATATCCAATATCTGTGATGTTTTAAGGGGAATAATAACATACCATGCTGTTTTTTTAGGCTTAATCATGAAAATAATCCTGTTGTTTTGACATGGAATTTTTCAGGGAACCCTTTGGTTTCTGGAGAGAAATATGGCTTACATATTGGAGAATGAACAACTTGATTCAATACAGGAGATCATAGAGGAAGATCTCGCTGATCTGGGAGTCCATTGTGTTCTTTTAATAGATGTTTCAGGTAACATTATAGCCAACTATGATAACGGGAAGTTTCAGCACGATATATATTCTCTGGCAGCGCTGGCTGCAGGGAACTTCGGAGCTGTAAGCACCATGGCAACCCTTTTGGGAGAAAATGAATTCAGCCTTCTTTTTCATAAGGGAGAAAATGAAAATATACATTTCAGCAAGGTGTCTGACAATTTTCTGTTGATAAACATTTTTGGCAAAGATGTTTCCCTTGGTTTTTTAAGAATGAAGGTGGCCGAATCTATTGAAAAGATTGAAAGAATTATTCTGTAAGAACTTCTGTCGCATAAGATGGAGTGCTTTCCATATCATAAATGATTCTTCTGCAATCTCTGCGCCTGGCACGGAAAACAGGTCAACCTGCAAGATGTTGTTTTGCTTGATAACTGTATGATGTAATTGCGTTATTTTCAAGGTGTTGTTGTGGCATTTATAAACACAAGAAAAAAGGAAGTACAGGCAAAAATAGTATATTACGGACCTGGACGTGGAGGCAAGACCACTAACCTGGAGTATATTTATGACAAATTCAGGGAACGGATTGGTGCAGATATGGTTACCATTAAAACAAATCAGGACAGAACACTGTTTTTTGATTTTTTTCCGTTCGATATCGGGAAGATCAATGGCTACAACATTAAGATTCAACTGTATACTGTCCCCGGTCAGGTTAAATACAATGCTACCAGAAAACTGGTTTTAAGAGGTGTTGACGGGATTGTTTTTGTTGCAGATTCTCTTGCCGTAAGAGCCAAGAAGAATATTGATTCCTTAAAAAACCTTTATGAAAACCTGAAAACCTATCAGGTAAGTATATTCAAAATTCCTCTTGTTATGCAGTACAACAAAGTAGACCTTGAAAAACAGGGTATTCCTGTAACGCCTGCAGATAAGATGGAAAAAACTCTCAACAGACAATTAAAGGCACCATCTTTTGCTGCCAGTGCTGTTACAGGTTTCAATGTGGTCCCCACATTAAAGAAAATTATCTCAATGACGGTTGGATCTCTTGAAAACAAATTAAGATAACGATGTTGCCAGTGAGTCCTGTGTGTAACCTGTCAGGTACAGGACGGTATTCTGTATTGTCATAATTAATGACAGGAGGTCATCCTTTGGATCGCCGAAAAGGAAACAATATATCTGATATGGTGGATAAACGCCTTAACGATTTGTTTGTGGAAGATGACACACGTGACAGCCCCAAAAAGATGTACAGGGAAAAGGAATCCTCGCTGATACAAATGGACAATGAAAACGGCAAAAAAGAAATGACAGAACTGTTAATTGAGCATGGAAACATAATTGATTCGCCTCTGAACGAGCTTAAATCTCATCTTCTGTCTCTGGATTGGGAAATAACAGACAGTACAATCAAAAATATCTTGATCCAATTGGAGGTATTGAAAAAGAGATACAAGGATGACGAGTATCTTCTTGGCCTTTTTAGATTAATGTCTGTCCTGACAAACTATATAAAATCAATGAAATCAAGATCTCATCCGGATTCGCAGAGGTTGTTAAATTCTGTATATAATGCTGCAGAAAAAATCTTTTTGGAAAAGGATATCTCTTTAAAAGAAAAAAAGGAAATTGTGTATAAGGAAGTGGCGCTGTTTAAACAATTTAAAAAGGCGATACTAAACAGTAAGCATGAGGATAAAAGGGGTAAAGGAAAGGCCAAAATGGCAGGATCTCCGTTTGGATCTGCAGATATGGCTCCTCACGAGGCATTTGTATATGCCCTGAATGAAATAAAAGAAGTAATCAGCGCTGAATTTGAGGCGCTGAGGACTGAAATCAGATTGTGGAGAGAGTATGAGATGCAGAAAGATAAGAAATGAATCAGGAAAAAACAGAGTGTGTTTTACAGCAGGACAGTATTTGCAGGTTTGGCAGAATGAAACAACAAATCGCAATATCCTGAAACAAAACATATGATCAGGGGTATGAAATGAATGCGGTTGATATCTTGAAAACTGTTTTTGAGGTTTGTCTCAGGGATAATAAAATATATTCTGTTAGCGGGTTGGGATTAAGGATTCTAATGCATGCGGATGGCAAGAGAAATGTTTTGGAACTTGATAAGATTGCAGGAATTGAAATGAACTTGTTGGAACAGACTGTTTTGGAATTGCTGGAACAAAAACTGATTCGTCCTGTCAATAATAATGCCGGATCGTTAATTGATTCTGATTTTATAAATTTTTTGACGGACAGGATGTCAATAATAGTAGGTCCGATAGCCCAGGTTATTGTAGAAGATGCAATCAATGATATTGGGAAGGGAAAGGAAATACCTTTTTCCAGGGCAGCAGAAGTGGCAGAGCTTTTATCCAAACAGATTTCAGATGATTCTCAAAAGGTGGAGTTTATAAAATCAGTGATGACAAAAATCAAGGTAAGCCAGAGTAACAATATGTAGTTTTATCTGCATCTGACTGTTTTTTTGCAATTTCGGTGTCTGCTCTGCCAGACACGGCATAGAGGTGGAGTTTTTTTGTGTGATTTCTCGACTTGTTTGATCTTGTAAAGGATCTCATTTGTGGATGAAAAACCGTACTGTGTCATGACTTGTGGATAGGCACCAGGAGGTAAACATGCTCATTATCTGCGAAGAATGTGGTAAAAAATACAAGGTGGATGAAACAAAAATAAAAGGGGAAAAGGCCATTGTTAAGTGCAAAGTATGTGGGCATATTTTTAAAATAGATAAACCTGAACCCCTTGATATGGGGTATGTTGATAAAGACAGAAAAGGGAATGACTCATTGTCTGGAGATACCTTTGGTGACAGGTCCAAAGCAGAAAAATCATTGCCTGATGAAAAAGGCAAAGTAAAAAACAGCAAAAAAAGGCACAGGTCAAAAGGAATCAAGATCAGTACAAAATTGCTCATTCTGTTTTTGGGCTTTGTTTTTCTGACAGGTGGAAGCCTGGCTTTTGTTTACATGAAAACTATTCCGCCTATTATAGAAAGACAACTTGAAATGCGCGCAATGGATATAGCGAGGACTGCTGCTAATATAATGAGTCCACAGATGCGTGAGCGCAATTATCTTAAGATAAATCAGAACACCAGTTTTTTTGCCAGGCTTTCCGAGGTTGGGTATTTCTATGTGACAAACCCTAAAGGCGTTGTTGTTGCAGGCAAATTTGGACATATTAATCTTTTTTCTCCTGATTTTGTGGCAAGGGTGAAAAAAGAGGGCTTCCCATCGGATTTTGCAACCAGAAACAGAATGCCTCAGGGGTTACGAATGAGAAGAAAAAAGGTAACTCTCGGTGGACAGGATATTATTGAATACGCTGTAAAACTGAAAGGTGATACCGGAGAGGTGCATGTTGGTATTTTTACAAAGGATATTGAAAAGGCAATAGAAATGACAGTTCGTCCCCTTGTTTTTGTTTTAGGGTTTATGACATTGTCTGGTGCTGTTGCCTTGTTTATGGTTGCCTATACCATATCAAGACCTATTAAAAAACTTACAGATATTGCGCACAAAATAAGCCTGGGAGAATTAGACCTGTCTGTTGATGTCAAGGGAGGTGGCGAAATTGCAGATTTAGTAAGTTCTATAGAAAGGATGCGTTTTTCAATAAAGTCAGCCATAGAAAGATTGCGAAAAAGATAGTTTCTTGTGTCCCGTATCAGCTGGAATACTTTACAGGTGTTTTGTCTGTCTGTTTGAAAATTGTGAAAACCGGCCTTTTGTTGTCTGTATGTAGTGCTTATCCATTAATCAATTTTGGCACTGTGAAGTTTCCATGAAATGAAAGTTTTTGTGCAAGATCAAGAAAATCAGGGGTACGAAGACATGCTTTGCAAAATGTAAGGAGGGGACGATGAGAAAAATATCAGATATATTGGTATCTGTTACGTTGCTGTTGTGTTTGACAGCAGTATGCAATGCAAGGGAATTAACTTTGTCAGTATTGCCTACCTTGATATATGACGAGGTCTTTAATACTGAAGCCTATCCTCTGGCAAAACACCTGGCCAGTGCTACAGGTCTTCGTATAAGGCCTGTTGTGGAACGGAATATATACGAGTATAAAATCAATTTGCAAAAAGGCAGGTATGATCTTGTTTTTGAGGATCCCGGAGTGGGCCTGCCTGCCAATAATTCCTATGAAGTGATAGGTATAGCCCTTAACAGGGACAAGGAACCCAAACAACGGGGGGTAATAATAACCGCCACAAATGGCGGAATAAGTTCTGTCAAGGATATGGTGTCTCGTAACATATGTGTTACACATATGGATTCTGAAGGCAGCTATAAATCCCAAAGTCTTTTTGCAGGGAGGTATGGGGTAAATATATCAAGGGATTGCAATGTCTCCGAGGTCCCGGACAACAAAAGTGAAAATGTTATAATGTATGTATATTTTCAGGATTATGATGCCGGTTTTGTCCCTGAATTTGCCTTGAAAGAGTTAGGCAAATATGTTGTTCCCAGCCAGATAAAAATTATCAAAACTGAGTGGGTGCCAAACTGGATAGTTGCAGTAAAAAGAGATTTGCCGGTAGATGTGAAAGCGTCCCTGAGAAAGGCTCTTTTAAATATCAGGGCAGACAAAAACGACCCTCTTTATGTTTATATGTACATCAGCGGATTTGAGAGTGTATCGAATGATATGCTTAAGGAACTGGGGGTTGGCAAGGGAGTAAACATAGATCCGAATTACAGGCCCGACAAGAATGTCTGGTAATCTTTTTGAGGATATCTGTTATTTGCTGTGCCGATTTATGGAGTAAGCAGAAATGTTAGTTATACCACAGACAAATCCTGTTTTAAGGCCCTTGAACAGCTATTATGTAGACATAAAAAAACTTGTTGAACATTACCAGGGTGATATAGGTTCCGGAGCAGTTCACCTGAAATCATTTGTAGAGGAAGGGTGCCTTTTTTTTGATAAAGATGAAATATTAAATGGGGTTTTCAGGGATAAATTCGGAGAAATAACCGGAGATAAAGCGGTAAGCCTGATTCTGAACAAAACAAATACCAACTGTGAAATACATATATATGCTGTTTCAACGGATCATATCTATTTCTGGGCAGATGCACCAAATGCCACTGTGTTATATGATGCCCTGAATTCCGAGTTTACAAATTTTGGTGCCCTTGTCAAAAAAATGTCAGTTGAAAAACTCACGGGGTATATCTATATCACTTTTACTGAAAGTAATGAATATGGATATGTTTTTTTGATCAACGGAAAAATTGTGAGTTCATTTTATTCAAAAATACAGGAGAATAAAGGTGAATTAAAAAAGAATCTGGCTTTCCTGACAGAAGAAACCAGGAAAAAATCGTCTGTATTTCAGATAAAGAAAATCATACCAAACAGGAAAAAAGAAAACAAAAATCAGAAAGGTTTGCAAAACCTGCATGGCAACGATAAAGAATCCCGTCTGAATGTTGTTCCTTTTTTGGAAGAGGTTCTTTATGTGCTGGAAAACATAGTATCACGCAATAAAAAGATAAAGACAGATTTTAATTTGATTCTTAGAAACAAATTCCTTGAAAAGGCGGAAAGATATCCGTTTCTGGATCCATTTGCACTTCAGTTTGAGTATGCAAATAAATCAATAAATATTGCCAAAGGGATTGATCAGGTTTTGCTTCTTGAGTCTGTAAGCGAATCGGTCAGGGAAATAGCCGATGAACTGAAAATCAGAGATCTTTTGAGGGCTGAAATAAACACCTTGCAAGGCAGTTATCCGGAAGAGATCTTAAATGCAGGTTTATAAAATGTCTTATGCCTGTCATTCATTCCTTATGAGGACAATAATATGGTGCAAAGACAGATTTTGATTGTGGATGATAATACGGATCTGCTTTCTTCTCTTAAAGAAGGTCTGGAGCTTTACTGTCAGGATCTGACAGTCTTGTTGGCTGAGGATGGTAAAGCGGCCATTAAAAAGTTGAAAGAAGAAAATGTGTCTCTTGTGGTTTCAGATATCAGGATGCCAAACGTTAATGGATTTGAATTATTGGCTTATCTTGCTGATTCTTATCCCGATGTTCCGGTAATTATAATGACAGGGTATTTTACACAGGCATTAAAAAAACTGTCGCATGAAAGGAATGAGGTTTCAGGTGTTATCCAAAAGCCCTTTATTATTACTGATCTTGCAGCAAAAATAGAAGAGACACTGCAGAAAGAAGAAGATGGAGGAATCCTTAATGGCATGACACCTGTGATGTTTCTTCAGCTGATTGAAATGGAAGGAAAAACCTGCACCATAAGAATTTGTGATAAGATTTCAGACAAGCAGGGAGTGGTTTTTTTTCGTAATGGAGATATACTTGACGCGCGACTGAACAGGCTTCGTGGCAAAGAAGCCGCCCTTGAGATTTTCTGTTGGGATCAGGTCAGAATAACTATAGAAAACCGGTGTCATTTGCAAAAGAAAATTATAGCAGAAAGTCTTCAAACCCTTTTGATGGATGCTATGCGTTTGAAGGATGAAAGGAAAACAGCCTGTGATTCTCCTGATGAACTGGCAAGACAGGCAGATGATTCAGGCAAGCATGAATCATCTCAACAACCTTCAGGAATAGAGGAACAGTTGCTTCAATGTGGTTTGGGACATGTCTTTCATGAAATATATAAAGATGATTCATGGAAAGAATTTATGGATTATGCCCCTTCTGTTTCTGATTTCTTTGAAGGAGGAGCATTCAGGGCAGCATATGTAACAGATGAAAACAACAAGGATTTTCTTCTCTTACCCGGTGAGGAAATCACGGTAATTTCTTTAAGGCAGAATTGTCCCAGAGAAGAACTAATATCTGTTTTTGAACCCGCCTCAAAGCAGGTATCTGGTCAATGATCATATGTATTGCAAAGGCTTTAAGGGCATTGCTGTATTGTAAATTTCCCGGTATGTCCTGAGGAAACTGACCCCTTACCGTGTGGCCCTTGCAGTTGGGGCAATGTTTGCAGTATTGATATGCTCTGCGATTTTTTCAAAGACAATCTCAACCTTTGTTAGTTGTTCATATTCATGTCAGGGAGTTTTTGTGGCATGTCTGTATAACTCTGTGTGCTTGGTTTCCTTGATCTTGTCCGGAAATTCTCATTTGCAGACTGGAAATTCATCAATGTCCACGGTCTGTTTGTGGATAGGCACTTGCTTGGAAAATCTTTCACATATTTTGAGATAGTGCCCTTGATATGGTTGATATGTTGAGAAACCAGCTTTTAACCATGAGGATACCGCACGGAAGTGCAAAAGATTCTTGGCACAGCCCAACTATGGGTGTGTTTGGGATCGATTATCAGGTAAATTATGGATAAAGTTTTTGACGATATTTTGGCCCTGAATGATGTAAAAGGAGTCTTGATTGTTTCTCTTGATGGGAAAATTTTATCAGAAAAGTTTTCTGATCATAGTAAAGAGGGGGTTATTTCAAATGCGGCATGGTTTAAGGGGTTTTTTAAATCTTTAAAGGGGATTGCCGAGGCTGACCTTGTTTTTGAGAACAACAGGATTTACATCAAAAGCAACAGGTTGGGATATATCATGGTATTGATGGGAAGATTGGCTCAGCCTTCTATGGTAAGACTTAACTGTGATTTGATTGTTTCCGGTAAAAAGGGGAAGAAACTGTGGAAAAGATTTAAGTGGATTTAGCCAAATTTCCCTGTGCCCGGGATATCTGCAGCTTTAACAGGATGTTTGCGGTGATATATCCATTGCGCTATATGTTAATAACCTTGTCTGCTATTTGCATGGCAGTAACGATATCCAGCATATTGGTTGTCTCTCCAACCTGTTTTTTCTCCAGGATATTGAAGTGATCAAGGCATGTGCCGCACACCATTATCCTGACGCCATTTTTTTCATAATCCTGCAGATCTTCTATCACTTCCGATCCGTCAACCGTTAATTTCACACCGTAATTAACAAAGACCAGTCTCCATAATTCTTTTCCCATTTCATTCAGGGTGCGTAAAAAATTGATCATCAGTTTTTTACCCAGAATGTCATCACCAGAGCCAAAACGGTCAGTAGCACAGATGACCATGATTCTTGTCCCATTGGATTCTTTTGTTTCAGGTATCTGATACTTTTTAATATGGGATGGATCATGTGTCCCAAGTACCGTGTAATCATCACCCCTTTTTTCTGTAATTGTTTTAAAGCCTTGGGATTCCAGGAACCTTTGAACGTTTTGCTGGGCAGCAGTATTGTCTACGATTACTGTAATGGCCTTAGGCCTGTCTTGATGCAGAGCTTTTCTTGTTTCAAGTACGGGGGCAGGGCAGGCAAGACCTCTGGCATCAATCTTTTTGTGAGCCTTTTTCACTATATCGTGCATGTTATCCTCGTAGGAATATTAATTTTGCTCTGGCTTTTGTCGCCGCTTATGTTGCTGGTCTGAAAAAGATTGTGAAATCTTTACTGCAGGTCATCCATCCCTATTAGTTTTTTTAAATGGACGGGTAAAACTTTTGCCTTTGTTTCCAAAGCCGGGCGGATTATATTGAAGGCTATTTTATCAGGCGAATATTTTTCCAGCCCTAATATACGCAGATATTGTTTTATGAATGTGGTCGGCAGTTCCTGTTTTGGCCGTCCCGAAAATATTTCATAGCAGATTCTGGACATATATATAAGAGCAACATTATTGCGAATATCTTCCGGTATGTTGTTGGGAAGCGAAAATTCAGGAAAACACTGGTATTTTATGGTGGTCCATATTGTATCAGGAATATTCCATGACTCTAATAATAGTCCTCCGACTTGAGCCATATCTAATTTGTCAATCAGGGTTGCAATCCCGGGGTTTTGTTGCTTTAACAGCAAGATTACAATCTGTCCCAGGTTATGCAACAGACCGATCGTGGACAGTTCCACCGGCTTTGCAATATTCGTCTTCATTGAAAGGGTAAATGCTATGTGGGATATTGAGACACAGTTAAGGTGTATTTCCTTAAAACTGGGGTGGTCAGGCATGGTTGTTCTGATACCTTCAGCAATCAGCAATTGATACAGTTGATTGATGCCGAGCAGAACTGTAGCATGATGTATGTCGGAAATTTTTTTATGGAATCCGTAAAATGAGGAGTTAACCCTTTTTAAAATAATACTTGTAAGTGAAGGATCTTTTGCTATCTGTTCAGAGATCTTGTCAAAAGATATATTTTTATTCATGAGGTCATTTACAAGATTAATAGCAAAGGCAGGAAGTTTTGGTATCTTTTTCAATATGTTTTGAATTAACTCCGATTTTTTTAAATCTGCATTGCCTTTTGTGCATTTCTGATAAATATCTTTTATCAGTCTGATGTTTGTTTCAGCATATTCCTTTGCTATAAGTTCACATCTGTTGAGATCGTTCACTATGATTTTGTTAAGATGTTTATAGAAAAGCTTCTGAATATTTGCATCCAGCGAATTGATAATATTTTCATTCAAAATCATGATGCTTGAAGGCTCAACAGCCCTGACAGATATTCTGCTGGGAGTTTGTTTTATAAAACCTGAGGCATTGATCCATCCTCCATTGTTTAGGAGCATTGGGGTGTTGCTGTTGTTGAATGCTGCCATCTTTCCTTTCAGAATAATATAGAGATCTTTTACTGTATCTCCCTGTCTGATTAAGGTCTCATCAGGTTGCAGCTTTTTTATTTTCGCTGTTTTGTATAAAGTCCATGTGTCTTTTTCGTTGAATCCGTTAATTGTCACTTTTTGTTCAGATTGTTTTTTCATCAGACGGTCTCTGTTGTTCTGTTTTTACATTTTTTTGCTAAATACCTGCAAAAATCAGACCGTAACTTTGATCCCCTGACAGGATTATTCCTTCATCGGTTGCTGCTTTTTTATCCTCGTTACCCACCATAATACAAGACCCTTGCATAGTATTCCCTTTTATCTCATTGGATCCTTTTGTCCCAGGCATATGGTTTTCAATACAGATTTTTGTCTGGTCTGGTTGCAATTTGGTTGGAAAGTTATTGACCTGTTTCTGTTATGGACGCTAACCATGTATTTTTCAAGAGGATAATATTTTTAAAGAGATGAAAGTGTTGTGCAAATTTATACAACAAATATCTTTTCATCAGGATCCCGGATTATTTCTCCTATCTTGGCAGCATCATGAATCCCTGCTTTTTTCAGCGCATCAAGCAATGCTTCGCTCTGATTGTTAATAACACTTACCAGAAGTCCTCCTGATGTCTGGGGATCAAACAGTACGTCCTGAAGGGCACGTGGCACTGTTTTGGAAAAGATGATCATGTTTCCCCTGAACTCTCTGTTTTTGTATGCCCCTGCCGGTATGAGTCCTATGGATGCAAAATCCAGTGCCCCTGTAATTACTGGCACATCAACAGAACATATACGCACGCTTTTTCCTGACCCGGAGACCATTTCAGCAATGTGTCCCAAAAGACCAAATCCGGTAATATCTGTACATGCGCTGATATCAAAGTCTTGTATTATACTGGCAGCGTCACGGTTAAGGGTGGCCATCAGATGTGTTGCCCTGTCGGAAAGTTCCTTGGAAGCCATTGCAGCCTTGATAGCGGTGTTCACGATTCCTGTTCCAATGGGTTTGGTAAGGATCAGATGGTCTTCTGAGCGGAGGTTTTTTTTTGCGAGAATACGTTCAGGATGAATAAATCCTGTTACGGACAGGCCATACTTGATTTCCTTGTCTTCTATACTGTGGCCGCCAATAAGGGCAACCTGTGCCTCTGTCAGTTTCTGTACTCCTCCCCGAATAATCTGTTTCAGAATGGCAATGTCCATGTCTTTTATTGGAAAAGCCACAATGTTCATTGCAGTTTTTGGTACTCCTCCCATAGCATATACATCGCTCAATGCGTTTGCGACTGCAATCTGGCCAAAGGCATATGGATCATCTACCACTGGTGTAAAGAAATCGATCGTCTGGATCAGGGCCAGGTTGTCCGAAATTTTGTAAACTCCGGCATCGTCTGCTCTGTCCAGACCTATAATGACATTATCATCCGTCGGAAAAACTACACCGCACAGCGCCCGGTCCAGGTCCCCTGGAGGCAGTTTGGATGCTCACCCGGAACCGGTTACTGTCTGTGTCAGACGTATTTTTTTATCTTCTGTCATAAATATTCCTTTTGTGGCCGGAAACTGCATTGTACACGTAAATTGATAATGTAGCCGGGCTCTGCCTGGTGAATTGTTACGTGGAAAACAGCCGTTTGTAAATGGAAACACAGGCCATTTTATTGAGTGTCAGATGGTAACGGTTTTAGCACAGGCAAATATTTCCGGATAGCATCATGTTGAATAAATATTACAGGAATCAGATGAATGTCAAACAGGAAATATCGATATGTCAGCATGTTGCAACAGGTAAAACCGATATGCAGGCAGAATTATTCTTTCTGGTCAAGAGGCATTGTGTAGCCACATCCTTTTTTACGGCACATAATAACCGGGCCTGTCTTTCTTTGTTTAATGGCAAGGACCTTTGTGCCGCAGTCCGGGCATTCGCCTTTGAACGGTTCGTCCCACATGGCAAAGTGACAGTCAGGATAGCGGTTGCAGGCATAAAATATGCGGCCCTTTTTGGATCGTTTTTTAACTATTGTCCCTGTGCATCCGTCTTCCGGGCATGGTACGTTTGTGTTGGCCGGGCTGTCGGATCCGGCATCTATGCTCATGGTGTTTTTGCAATCAGGATAACCGGAACAGGCAAGAAAAGAACCAAATCTTCCGTTTTTGACAATCATTGGTCTGCCACATTTGTCACATGTGCCATGTTCTTCCGGTACCTCCGGCGGTTTTTCAAGGATAATATTGCCGTTTTCGTCCCTTGTGAAATTGGACGTGCTTTTACACTCGGGGTATCCGGTACATGCCAGAAACAGACCGTTCTTGCCGGATTTTATAACCATTGGCCTTTTGCATTCAGGACAGGATATGTTGGTGGGAACTTCTCCTTTCATGTCTTTTTCTGCCCTGTCAATCTCTTTTTTGAACGAAGTGTAGAATTTTTTCAGTACGGCCGTTCCTGTTCTGATTCCCTGTTCAACTTTATCAAGTTCCGTTTCCATATGGGCGGTAAATTTGATGTCCAGGATGTCCGGAAAATTTGCATCAAGGATGTCTGTTATCAAGAACCCGAGTTCTGTAGGTCTGAAATGCCTTTTTTCAGTAGTTATATATTCACGGTTGCTTATGTTTGCCAGGATGGCTGCATATGTAGATGGCCGTCCAATACCGCTTTCTTCAAGGGCCTTGATAAGGCTTGCGGCAGTATATCTTGGTGGTGGCTGGGTAAAATGTTGAACAGGATCCAGTTTTTTCAGCTTGAGTATCTGACCCTTCTTGAGCAAGGGCAGAAGTCCTTCTTTTCTGTCTTTTTCTTTTTCATCAGCAGGTATATCTCCATACAGTACCGTGAATCCTTTGAATATCATAACAGAACCCGATGCCCTGAACATGGCATTTCCTGCCTTTATATCAACCTGGGTATGGTCCAGAATAGCCGGACTCATCTGTGATGCCACCAGTCTTTTCCAGATCAGGCTGTACAGGAGAAACTGATCCTTTGTAAGAAATCTTGATATCTTGTCGGGCTCCAGGTCTACTGATGTGGGTCGTATGGCCTCGTGGGCATCCTGAGCACCCTTTTTGGCTTTGAAATAGTTGGGTTTTTCAGGCAGATAATCCTTTCCGTACGTATTTGCAATATAGTCTCTTGTCCGGTTAAGGGCATCCGTGGATATCCTGAATGAGTCTGTCCTCATATAGGTTATAAGTCCTGTCTGCCCCATATCTCCGATAGTAACCCCTTCATAAAGACCTTGGGCAATCGCCATGGTTTTTTTGGGAGAAAACCTCAGTTTTTTAAATGCATCCTGTTGAAGCAGACTTGTGGTAAACGGGGGAAGGGGATTCTTCTTTTTCTTTCTTCTGACAACCTTTATGACCTCAGGATCAAGTCCCCTGATTTCAGATACAATTTTCTTTGCCTGTGTTTCATTTGTAATCTCAGGCTTTTTATCTTTGTACTGTAAAAGTTTTGCCTCAAAAGGGGGAGGTTCTTTTGCCTCAAGATGTGCATTGATAGTCCAATACTCCTGTGGACGAAAGGCAAATATCTCTTTTTCACGCTCGCATATCATCTTGACTGCAACGGATTGCACTCTTCCTGCGCTTAATCTCTGTTTCACCCTTTGCCATAAGAGAGGAGAAATCTGATACCCTACAAGGCGATCAAGAATCCTTCTTGCCTGTTGGGATTCAAATCTGTTTTTGTCAAGTTTTTGCGGGGATTCAACTGCTTCTCTGACAGCCTTTGCAGTGATCTCGTTAAAAAGAACCCGGTATATCTCTTCTTTATCTTTACCTATTTCCTGGGCAATGTGCCATGCAATTGCTTCTCCTTCCCTGTCAGGGTCAGGAGCAAGGTACACCTTGTCGGCTTTTTTTGCAGCAGCCTTGAGTTCCTTGAGTACCTTTTCCTTCCCCTTTATGGTCACGTATTCCGGCTGAAAATCATTGTCTATATCCACCCCTATTTTGTTTACAGGGAGATCCTTGACATGACCTACTGATGCCATTATGGAAAAATCAGGGCCGAGATATTTCTGGATGGTTCTGGCCTTTGCGGGTGATTCAACTATCAGCAGATTTTTTGACATTATTCCTCTTGTGTCCTTTTTTTGGGTTATTATGCTTCAGTGTACTGTAAAAAAACAGAAACCTGAGTTCTGTCAGGATTGATTTATAACAAACATCCTGCCCGGGAGCTGGGTTATGTATCCGTCCAGTTCCATTTTCATAAGGAGACTCAAGACCTTGCCAGGTTCCATATGAGATGCTCTTACAATATTGTCTATGTGTACGGGATAATTATCTATCAGGGCATAGACAGCCTGTTCTTCTTTCGTCATTTCCTCGATCAGGGCCTTTTTTGAAATGTTGTTTTGCCTTGAACCCGAAAAAAGCGGGCCAGTATGAAAGTCAAAGTCTTCAAGCACATCTTCTGCATTCTCGACAAGTTTTGCTCCCTGCTTTATAAGAAAATGGGTCCCGGTGCTTTTAAATGAATTGATGCTGCCAGGTACCGCAAAAACGTCCCTGTTCTGTTCAAGGGCAAAACGTGCCGTTATGAGGGAACCGCTTTTTTTTGTTGCTTCTACCACTACTATGCCCCTGCTCATGCCACTGATGATACGGTTGCGTATGGGAAAGTTTTTCGGTTCAGGCCTGGTCCCCATTGGAAATTCGGAGATAACAATACCTGAATTTATTATCTGCTCCATAAGTCTTTGATTGGAGGAAGGATATATCTGATCAAGCCCTGTGCCAAGAACTGCAACTGTAAAACCTTTTGCCTTAAGACATCCGATATGGGCTGCAGAATCAATTCCAAGGGCAAGACCGCTTACTACAACAACGTTTCGTCTGCCCAGGCCATAGCCAATATTTTCTGCTGCCTTCAGGCCGTAGGATGTGGCGTTTCTGGATCCAACTACCCCTATTGATATTATGTCCTTGGGAATCTTTTTGCCCTTGCAGAACAGGATAACCGGTGGATAGGATATTTCTTTTAAAAGACAGGGATATTCCGTATCGTTACAGGTGACAATGCGAATGCCAGCCTTTTCAATTGTTGACAGTTCCTTTTCCGGGTCTGATACAAATGTTTTGTTAACGATCCGTTGCGCAACATCCCTGCGTATGCCTTTTACTGTTAATATTTCTGAAAGGTCTGCCTTGAATACAGCGCTGGCAGAACCAAACTTGTCCATCAACCGTTTGAATGTCCTGTTTCCCAATCCATATATCATGGAAAGGGCAAGGTAATTATGCTTTTCTGTTGTGATATCTGATGGGCTCATATCTTGTACCGGCTTTTACGATATGACAGCTTTAAACAGTGCTGTTTTTTGCCAGATTCCAGCGTTTGCCTGTGATATCCTGCATCCGTGACGGACCGGATTAAGGTTTTAATCCCCAAAAGGTTTGATGTTGTGCAGTTGGACTCTGTCTTTTTTTGGTTCAGGACAATCTTTCATAAGCCTTTTGTGACAGCATTGTTAAAAGAGAAGCTTTAAACAGAGACGGCACGGTTAGTCAAGCCTTTTTATTCAAGGATGAACATATTTACGTATGAAAACAGGGCACGTCTTTTTTTGCAATGTTTGTGCGTCTTGCATCTGAAGCCTTTGCGTAGCACCGAATCCTGGTTTTTCTGTGATTTTATACAAAATGTATGCTCAAAAAAATACCCGTCTGTGTTGAAATGAAAGATAAATGGTAGATAATAGAAATATCAACATGTAGTTGGTGTTTATCCTCTAATTGATTATGGCAATAGCAGGTTTCCAGTTCTAAGACAGGAGCTTTTGTGCAAAAGCAGGAAAACAGGGGCGAAGAAAGGTGCTTTGTACGTCACACGAGTAATGCCGTATATTCGTATAGATTGTGGAATATGGCCGCCAGTTATGCGTGTAAATTGGTTGATGCTTTTACATAACCCTGATATGCAAGGCAACAGAAATAACACGCACATGGTGGTTTATATATGTTCATCGGAGAGTTTTTTATCTGCCTTGCGCTTTGATGTGAGATCATATTTGTTTATGGCCTTTTTCATCTTTATTGCAGTATAATACCTGTACGGAAAAGATATTGTATAGTCAACAATACCGGAGTTTCATGCAGGTCCAGGAATTTTGCTTCTGTATGCTTGAACTGTATGGTGGTTTTTTACGGCTGATTTTTTTGAAAAACTGGCTTGTAAGATTTTTATGTTATGGATAATGTTCTGTCTTTTCCTTGTTTCCAGGCTGTTGCATAGATCAGGGAAAAGGTCCTTGAAAATGGATCCTTTTCGCATAATTCTGGTGTGAATCCGGGGATTTTTTGATCTTGTTCAAAAAAACATTTATGGATTGGCGCCGGTTCAGTAGGTATGGATAATATGATTGCTGTTGCTGCTGTGAACAGCGGTTCTGTATTGTCTTTTCCGGAAAAATATGAGGGGGTATAGGTAATGCAACCCAAAAAATCATTTGCTATGATAAATTATAATATATGCAAACCGGAGAACTGTGTTTCTGATGATGGTCGCTGTCTGTCGGCATTGGCCTGTACACACAGGGTCTTGAAACAGATAGACGGGCCATTCAAACCTCCTGTAGTTTTTCAGGATATGTGTATGGGGTGTTGGGATTGTATAGATGCCTGCCCGTTGGGCGCTGTTAGTATATGGACTATTGCATAGTTTTTGTCCATGGCCTTTTTACACAATCCGGGGATTTTTTGATCTTGTCCAGAAAAACATTTATGGATTGGGAATTCACTGATGTATGCGGCTTGTTTATCGGGCAGGCAACAGACAGGTGGCCTTAAACAGATTGTGTCTGTTACAGGTTGTATTCGGGGAATTATATAACGTGATAAGAATCGAAAAACTTAACAAAAGATATGGAAGTTCCCATGTCCTTAAAGATATCAGTCTGCATGTCCGTCAGGGAGAGATGTTTGCTTATCTTGGCCCTAATGGTGCCGGGAAAACAACCACAATCAGGATATTGACGGGGCTTACCAGGCTTTCTTCCGGAAATGCATGGTTGAACGGCTTTCATGTTGAAAGGGAGACTCTTGCAGCGAAACGTCAGTGTGGAGTGGTTTTTCAGGCTGTTAATCTGGATAATGAACTGACAGTGTTCGAAAATCTGAATATTCACGGCCTGCTTTTTTGTATGCCCTTGGGGGAGAGAAGACAAAGGATCAATGAACTTGTGGATTATGTAGGCCTGTCTGACAAACTAAACACCTCGGTCTCCAGGCTGTCTGGCGGGCTGAAAAGACGGTTGACAATTGTAAGGGCTCTTATGCATTCTCCAAAGATACTTTTTCTTGATGAGCCTACAGTTGGTTTGGATGCCGGCATCAGAAGGCGTATATGGGCCCTTATTAAGAAGATACAGAAAAACGGGACTACTATTTTTCTTACCACCCATTATATTGAAGAGGCAGAATTTCTGGCTGAAAGGGTTGCCTTTATTGATGAGGGCAGGATTGTGGTAGTGGATAGCCCTCAGGCATTGATATCAAGCCAGGGAGAGTGGGCTATTGACCTGATGGTGAATGACAATATCAAGACAAGATATTTCCGGACAAAAGAAGAGGCAAAACATTATGCGGAACAGCAGGATGAGAGTTTTTCCTTCAGACGGGTAAATCTTGAGGATGCCTTTTTGTCTCTTACAGGAAAGAAGGTCAGGTAATGAACGGTTTTTTTGCGGTGTATTACAGAGAGCTTACGATATTGCGGCGCCGGTTTTTAAAGATGGTTGCATCCATGGCGGTTTCACCTTTCCTTTATCTTATTGCCTTTGGGTATGCAATGGGTAAATCTTTTACAATCCATGGCCATAGTTACATGGAGTTTCTGATTCCCGGTCTTGTTGCAATGAGCAGTATGAACAGGGCATTTGTGATTGGCAGTGAAATCAATATATCCCGTTTTTACTGGCATATTTTTGAGGAATTTCAGGCGGCTCCCATAAGCAATATTTCATATGTTCTTGGAGAAACACTTGCAGGTATAACGCGTGCCTTTTTGTCAGTGGGAATAATTATTGGGCTTGGCCTGCTGTTTGGAGTTATGCTTGACTACTGGAATGTAATGTTCTGGATCGCTGTTTTTCTGAACAGTTTTGTCTTTTCTTCCCTTGCTGTGGCCATGGCCATGGTGGTTCGATCCCATGCAGATCAGGCCATGTTTACCAACTTTGTTATTACACCCATGGCATTTCTTGGTGGCACATTTTTTCCTGTATCACGCCTTCCGGTATGGGCACAGAAGGTGATCTTGTTTCTTCCTCTTACCCATGCCTCAAATGCTATCAGGGCGGCCTCCTTTGGAACTCCGGTCAATATGTTTTCCTGTCTGATATTGCTTTTCACAGGATTGGTCTTTTTTTTGATTGCGGTAAGGGTGGTTTCTATGGCAAGGGATTAGAAGCCTTATAGGTCTGTTAAGATATGAATATGAACTGTAGTAGCAGTGCAAAGGCCATCATGTTTCTTGGTACGGGCAGTGATGTTGGTAAATCCGTTGTCGCCGCTGCAATGTGCAGGATACTTTCCCGCAGGGGATACAGGGTTGTTCCGTTCAAGGCCCAGAACATGTCAAATAATTCCTATGTGACCCTTGAAGGGGGAGAGATAGGCCGTGCCCAGGTGGTACAGGCAGAGGCAGCAGGTCTTGTTCCGAGCGTACACATGAACCCTGTCCTCCTTAAACCCTCAAGCGGACAGGGCGCTCAGGTAGTGGTTCAGGGGAAAGTCTTGTGTCATATGGATGCCGTGGAGTACCATAACTGCAAGTCCATGCTTCTGAAGGCCGTTAAGGAGTCCTATGGCATACTTTCAGGACAATATGATGTCATAGTTATGGAGGGTGCCGGAAGCTGCTGTGAGATGAACCTTAAGGACAATGATATAGTGAACTATAAAATGGCGATTCTGGCCAATGCCTTCTGTGTGATTGTAGGTGATATTGACAGGGGAGGCATATTTCCCCAGCTGATTGGTACCCACTGCCTTCTTTCAGAAAAAGAAAGGGAAATCACATCAGGTTTTATCGTCAATAAATTTCGGGGGGATAAGAGACTGTTTGATTCCGGGGTTACATATATAGAGGAAAAAACATGTCTTCCTGTCTTTGGAGTAGTGCCATTTTACGATGATATCCATATAGATCCGGAGGATTCTGTTTCGGTACAGAAGGACAGGCGCACATTGAAACCCACGGAAAAAGACAAGGTCAATATTGCAGTTATAAAACTTCCTGCTATCTCCAATTTTACTGACCTTGAGATATTTGAGACCGAGCCTGATGTAGTAGTTAATTTCCTCTTTTATCCTGATGAGCTGTCTGCGTCTTATGACTGTCTGATTATACCTGGAACCAAGAATGTGATGGAAGATGCCTTATGGATGCACCTGACTGGATGGTCAAACAAGGTGAAGGATTTTTACCTGAAAGGAGGTAGGATTATAGGTATTTGCGGTGGATACCAGATTTTGGGAAAGGTTGTACATGACCGCCTTGGTGTGGAGTCAGGAAGAAAAGAGGTACGTGGCCTTGGCCTTTTGCCTGTTGCAACTGAACTTGCAGGCGACAAGGTGGTGCGTAAGGTGATGGGTGTGTGTCTTGTAAATGATAAGGATGTGAATGGTTACGAGATTCATATGGGAAGGACACAACCTCTGTGCAAAAAGGGCATGCCATTTTTACGGCTTTATACCTCCTGCAGGGACAAGTGCTGGAATGATGGCTGGATAATGGAAGATTTGCGGGTAGCGGGCACATATTTGCATGGCATCTTTGATTCTCCGGGATTCAGGGAGGCCTTTTTGAACCGTATCAGATATGAAAAGGGCTTAGAAACAAGACATTCCAGAGGAGACAGGGCAGAACGTTTCAGGGAATATGATCGTCTTGCTGATCATTTCGAGGCTCATTGTGATATTGACAGGATGTTGCAGGGACTTTGTCTCTGAGGCGTTGCCATGCATAGCTGTCTGTTCTGCCTGTCTTGTCATGCCCGGGTTTTACTTCCGGAAATACCGGGTAAATTTTTTGTATGCCTTGCTTTTGAACAAACTATCTTATTTATGGGTTGGAAACCAGATGGTGACCAGAATCTGTTTCTGTATGGTCATTATCCAAGATTCCTGGGGGGAGATATGACATTGCCTGCTTTTGTAATAGCAGGGACCCATAGTGGCTGCGGCAAGACTTCCGTATCCCTTGGAATTATGGCTGCTCTTGTCAGAAAGGGCCTTGCTGTTCAGCCTTTCAAGGTAGGGCCTGATTTTATTGATCCGGGACATCACAGGCTTGTTACAGGGAGGGAATCTCATAACCTGGATGGCTGGATGATGGACGCCCAATACAACCTCGGCATATTCAGACATTGTATAGCCGGAGCAGATGTTGCCCTGATTGAAGGAGTGATGGGATTGTTTGACGGTTTTTCCGGTAAAGATGACTCAGGCTCAACAGCACAGATGGCCAAATGGCTTGGCCTGCCGGTTTTTCTTGTGGTAGATGCAAGGTCTATGGCAAGGTCTGCGGCTGCTGTTGTGCTTGGTTTTAAAACTTTTGATCCTGATCTGAATATATGTGGCGTTATTCTGAACAGAATCGGGAGTGCCGCACACCGGGAGATTATTGAAGATGCAATGGGTTCCATTTCTGATATTCCGGTAGTTGGTGCGCTTTTGAGGACAGAAGGAATAGAGATACCTTCGAGACACCTCGGGCTTGTTACTGCAGATGATATGGGTATGGGGCCGGTCCGGAAGAAACAGCTTGCAGACTGGATAGAAAAGGGTATAAGCCTTGATAATCTTCTTGAGATTGCGGAAAGATGCGGGGCATGTGATCCAGGCAGGCAGGATGTCTGCTCAAGGTCAGAATGCCGATCCCAGTACAATGAGGCCTCAGAAAAACCGGCATCTATGACCCTGGACCATGAACAGTCTCCTGTGGATGTCAGGACACTGGGAGGGTACCCCGGTTTGGCTGATGCAATGTCCAATGACAGGCCTGAGGATATGGCCGTCAAAGGTTGTGTCTTTAACAGGCGGGTAAGAATAGCTGTTGCAAGGGATGAGGCATTTTGCTTTTATTATGGAGAAAATTTGAGGTTGCTTGCTGAAGCAGGAGCGGAGCTCGTTCCCTTTTCCCCTTTGAGAGACAAATATCTGCCCAGGGATATTCAGGCAATAATATTGGGAGGCGGTTATCCTGAGCTATACTGCAGAAGACTGTCTATGAACACGTCCCTTTTTTGTGACATAAGAAGCTTTGCAGCTGATATGGGTGTTATATATGCGGAATGTGGCGGTTTTATGTACCTGATGGAAAAAATGTCAGACACTGGGGGGAGATCCTTTGAAATGGCAGGAATCTTTCCCTTGTCATGTCACATGGAACATAGATTCAGGGCACTTGGTTACAGGGAGATTGTTGCAAAAAAGGCGTCCTTGCTTGGTCCTTCCGGAATTGTGGTGAGGGGACATGAATTTCACTATTCCAGGGCGGATACTGAGGGATGTAGCGTTATATCGATATACGAGGTCAGGGATCGCAGAGGAAAAAGTCATGCAATCGAGGGGTTTATGAAAGACAGGGTGCTTGCCTCTTATATACATCTCCATTGGGGCTCCAACCCCGTTGTCGCTGAAAATTTTGTAGATTACTGCAGGGAGAAGCCATGAAAATTGATCCACTCTCCATAAAACCGCATGAAATAGAAGCACGTTCTTTTGCAATCATAGATTCTGAAGTGCCTGAGCCAAGGCCCTTTCAAGGCGCTCAGTGGGAGATTGTTCGCAGGATGATTCATACCACTGCTGATTTCGAGATGCTTTCCATTGCAAGGTTTCATCCCGCAGCGGTTGATGCTGGCATAAAGGCGCTACTTAACGGATGTACTGTTGTTACTGATACAAACATGGCCAGGGCAGGTATAACCTCGGGTCGTATGGATAGGCTTGGATGCCGTGTGGAATGTTTTATAAAAGACGAAAATGTAAAACATGATTCATTGGAGCGGAAAATTACAAGGGCACATGCAGCGATTGATTTTGCCTGTTTGCGGCTTGGGGGGGGAATATATGTGGTTGGTAATGCGCCAACTGCCCTTATAAGGCTGCTTGATCGTGTAAGAGAGAAAAAATGTTCTCCTTCTTTAGTTGTTGGTATGCCTGTGGGTTTTGTAAATGCGGTTGAATCAAAGGATTACCTGATGATGCAGGAAGATGTTCCATATATCACCATTAAGGGACGGAAAGGCGGTTCTGCACTGGCTGCTGCCGTGGTAAATCAGCTGGCGGTCATTGCCCTGAGGGAGGCCGGGAAATAGATGCCTGTTTTCTGTTTGCAGGATAAGAACCTGATTTTATTGTCAGAGGTTGCTTTTGATGTGTTCTGATGCTCAATCTCCTTGTTGTAAACAGGAAAAACAAGGCGGTCCTGCCAGCAGGGAGGAATGTTATCTTTATGACGGCCGAAGAGAAAATCGTACTGAAAGGGGACTTCTTGTAGGATTTACTACAGGTTCGGCGGTTTCAGCTGCAGCAAAGGCAGGTGTGCTTGCGCTTCTTGACAGATTTGCCATGCGGAAGCAGGGATCGAGCCCTGTCGGGGCCTTCTGTAAAAAGTTGTGTTTATGTGATGTGGATGTGCCATGTCCAGAAGAGGGCCGACTCAGAATTCCTATAGAGGATATTCGGGTTTCGGCAGGATCTGCAAGGGTGTTGGTAATAAAGGATGGAGGGGATGATCCTGATGCCACGCACAGGGCAAGAATATTTTGCGATGTTATTATTGATCCTGAAGGTCCGGACAGATCAGTAAACATCCGTGGAGGTAAAGGTGTGGGGGTGGTAACGCTGCCTGGCCTTCCTGTTCCCCCGGGAGAGCCTGCCATCAATCCTGGTCCGATGCGGCAGATAAGAAAGGCTGTTCTTGAAGCTATGGCAGAGGCCGGGGGTAAAGGGAGTGTTACAGTTACTGTACATGTCCCGGATGGTGAAAGGATTGCGCTCCATACCATGAACCTGCGTCTTGGAATAGTTGGGGGCATATCCATACTTGGCACAAGGGGTACGGTTATTCCCTTTTCCAATGAGGCATATGAGAGTACCATAACAATGGGTATGGATGTTGCCGTGTCCGCCAAAATTGACACTATTGCTCTTAGTACAGGTGGAAAGAGCGAAAAGTTTTTAAAGAATTATGAGCCGCTTCCTGAACAGGCCTTTATTCAGATCGCTGATTTTTTTGCCTTTTCTTTGAAAGAGGCTATGTGCAGAGCTTTTGCCCGTATTGTTATAGCATGTTTTTTTGGCAAGCTTGTCAAGATGGCACAGGGCTTTGAATATACCCATGCAAGGGAATCTCGAATCAGCTTTGATACACTTGCGGACTGGTGTCTGGAATTTGGAATGAAAGATGTAAACAGGATAAGAAATGCAAATACGGCACGGGAGGTTTTTGATATGATTATAGGCTCTGTTAATCCAGGACCTGTTTTTGCCGGTATAACATCAAAGGCCCTTGATGTTGCGTGCAGGTTTGCAGGCAAAGACCAGTCTGTTTCATTTTACCTGTTTGATATGAGTGGAAAGCCTGTGTGCCGTATGGACAGGGCTCCGTCTGTCATATCCCGCTAATATGGCCTGGTTTTTATACACATGCAGGTGGGCTGTTTCCTTGTTGTTACCTTAACATAATCAGTTTTCATTCATAAATGGTCTTTTCACACAATCTTTGGTGTCAATCTGCGGAATTCCCTGCGGGATTGTCCAAAAACCAATCTGTGGGCAGGTGCTGATGGGCCTGTCAGGGATATTGTAATGACTGTACGTAAGGGAGATCTTGTAGAACTTGAAATAGAAAAGATGGCCTATGGGGGAAAGGGCATTGGCAGAGCAGGGAAATTTATTGTCTTTGTAAGGGGAGGTGTTCCCGGAGACAGGCTTGTTGCCAGGATATACAGGAAAAAAAGGGATTATGCCGAAGCCGTGATTGAAAAGATATCAGAGGCATCACCGGACAGAGTCACTCCCCTGTGTCCGTACTTTAATTATTGCGGGGGATGCCAGATTCAGAATGTTGCCTATGAGGCCCAGCTCAGGTACAAGAGAGAGCAGTTGAAAGAGGCCATAACACGCATTTGTGGGCTTGATATTTCTGTTCATACCGTAATTGCGTCAGATGATATATTTGCATACCGCAACAAGATGGAGTTCTCATTTTCAGATCGGAGATGGTTTATGCCGGATGAGACTGTTGTACAGGCTCATGACAGGATTGATATGTGTCCTTCTGGTGCAGACCGTTTTAATGCCATGAGAAAGGCAACAGGAGACTTTGCTCTTGGGTTTCATATTCCGGGATCCTTCAAGAATGTTATTGATATAGACCGGTGTATTCTTCAGCAGGACATGGGAAACAAGATTCTTGTGGCTGTAAAGAGATTCGCAAAGACGAGTCGTATCCCGGTTTACAACCTTAAGACACATGAAGGGGTATGGAGATTTCTGGGTATACGTTATTCAACTGCATTTGATCAGTTTATGGTAAATATTGTTACTTCACGCAGTATATCAGATGTAGCCTCTTCGTTAACAGATGTAATCTCGGATGTGGCCGGAGATGCAGATATAACTGTTGTCAACAATATAACAGGGAGAAAGGCTGGCGTTGCTGTCGGTGAACAGGAGCTCGTCCTTGAGGGGAGGGGGATTATAGAAGACAGGATTGGACAGTTTGTTTTTCAGGTATCTGCAAATTCTTTTTTTCAAACAAACACACGTGCTGCAGAAAAACTGTATGGAAAGGTAATGGAATATGCGGAATTAACAGGTCATGAGACGGTTTTTGACCTTTACAGCGGCACAGGAACGATCCCGATTTTCCTGTCAGGTCTGGCCAGAGAAATTGTTGGTTTTGAGATTAGCACAAGTGCAGTGCTGAATGCACAGGAAAACTGTGCAATCAATTCTGTTGAAAACTGCCGTTTTGTGTTGGGGGACATAAAGGAAGAGTTGTCAAATGTAAAAGCCGTACCGGATGTAATCATTGTTGATCCTCCACGGGCAGGGATGCACAAGGATGTGGTGGGCAAGGTGCTTGCCCTGTCACCAGAAAGGGTTGTATATGTTTCATGCAATCCGGCAAGTCTTGCCCGTGATCTTTCTATGATGGCCGGTAATTATGATATCCTGGATGTACAGCCAATAGACATGTTTCCACATACATACCATATTGAGACCGTAGTCAGATTAAGACGCAAAAAATCCCCTGTTTAATACTTGCATATAATCTTTGATACAATACATGATGGTTGTTTGTCATAAAACCGGGGTGTTCAGGCAGAGTGACATCTGCGATTTTTTTGCAGGGCCTTTAATGTCTGGTCATCATGTAGGCGACTGCCTTCTCCAGACCATCTATGGTCAGTTCAAACATTGGAAAGATGTTTCTTATTGCATTGATTGTGTGTGTATAAGGCCATTCTGTTTCCATCTTTGGATTTAACCATACGGCATAGGGGAATGTTTCAGCAATGAATTGAAGTCTTCTGTAACTTGGAAGAGATGATCTTTCCTCAATGTGAATGGACCCGTCAGTGGCAGTAAGTTCATAGGGGGCCATGCTTGCATCTCCTACAATTATAAACCGTGTTTCAGGATCCAAGCGAGCCAGGTCATCAACCTTGAAAGGCTTTCTGAAACGTGCAGGGTCCTCCCAGAGATAATCGTATATTGTATTGTGAAAGAAAAACGTTTTTATATCCTTGAACTGGGTCCTTGCGTGATTGAACAGGGTTTGAACCAGGCTTACATAAGGTTCCATTGACCATCCGCCGTTGTCTATGGCCAGTATCACCTTGAGTCGGTCTTTGAGGCTTCGATCAAAGACTATCTCTATTTCCCCTCCTTTTTTCATTGTCTGATAGATAGTCTCATCTACATTAACCACATCCTTGGGCCCTACCGGAATCATGTTTCTGAGCCTCTTCAGGGCCTCTCCTATCTGGGATTGGGTAAGCGGTCCTTCCTGGGAATAGTCCTTGTATCTTCTGTCCATGGCCACTTTAACTGCGGATTTGTTCCTGGATCTGCCTCCCACTCTCATCCCTCCGGGATGGTATCCGGAATGGCCTACCGGTGATGTGCCTCCTGTGCCGATCCATTTGCTTCCTCCATGATGTTCTTCGGTCTGTTCTTTCAGCCTGTCCAGAAAATACTGGAGGAGTTCTTCAGGGCTCAGTTTGTTTAGTGAATCCTCATCAATGCCAAGGGCTTCTGCCAGTTCCTTGGGGTCTTTCAACCATTGTTCCAGCATACTTCTTGCCACCTCGGTCAGTTCCATTTCTTCCGGATCTTTCAGATCAGCACCCTTGAAGTAGTGGGCAAATACCTGGTCATACAGATCAAAATATCTTTCATTTTTGATAAGGATACATCTGGCATCTGTATAAAAATTATCAAGAGATGTTATAAGCCCCATGCTCAGGGCTTTTTGCAGCCTGAGAAAGGATGTAGGTGACACGGGGATCCCTACCTGTTTAAGCAGATAAAAAAAACCGGTAAACATGACTATATCCTCATTCGATTTATGTAGCTTTTTGCAATGTTGTAATCAGGGCTCTTTTTAAACAAAACGCCAAGATAAGGGATATCACCTTTTTTCATACGGTTGATCTTGAAATCAGGATCAGCCTTGAGGGCACGTATCCAGTTGATCAGTTCCCTTGTGGCAGGTTTTTTTTCAATGCCCCTGAACTCACGCATTTTGTAAAATGCCCTTATGGAATTTTCGAGGATGTCCCTGCCTATATCGGGAAAGTGAACCTGTATGATTTTTCTCATCATGTCAGGTTCAGGGAATGCTATATGATGGAAATTGCAACGGCCCAGAAACGGATCAGAAAGGTCTTTTTTTGAATTGGATGTAATGATTATGACAGGCCTGTGTTTTGCTTTTATGGTGGTGTCTATCTCTATAATGTCAAATTGCATCTGATCAAGGACGTCTAACATGTCATCCTGAAAATCGGTATCAGCCTTGTCGATTTCATCTATCAGCAGAACTACCTTTTCTTCTGAGGTGAAGGCCTGACCAATTTTGCCCATTTTAATATATTCTTTTATATTGCTCACATCCCTTTTTGAATCCCCGAAACGGCTATCATTCAGCCTTGTAAGGGTATCGTATTGGTATAGTGCCTCAATCAGTTTCATGCTGGATTTAACATTAAGAACAATAAGCTTCATATTCATTGCCTCTGCTATTGCATATGCCAGCATGGTTTTTCCTGTCCCAGGTTCTCCTTTGAGCAGGAGTGGCATTTCCAGTGCCATGGATATATTAACTATTCTGGCCAGTTCATCGTCAAGGATATACCTTGAGGCGCCTGTGAATTCATCTGCATTGTTTTTTGGCATGGTATTACTCCTTATACCGAAATTGTTTTGTTCAATGTTGATCCATGTATAATCTTTTGGGTATGTAAAATTGGATGCAAGTATCTGTTTTTGTTGTAAGTCAAACTGACTGTTGCCTATCCGTAAATAGATTTTTGTTGCTGTCCGGTTTCCAATCCGTAAATTTAGGTGTGCATGTATCTTGCAGGGAATTCCGCAGATTGACAGCAAGGATTGTTCAAAAAGGTCCTTTATGGCTTTAAACTGACTAACATTAATCATTTTTTTTATATGGTCAAGCATAAAAACCTGTGCATGAAATCATGGTCTTTATCATGGCTTTATCTGCAACCGGTCTTTTACTTGATATCTGCATTGTCCCGGGTTAACCACGGCAGGCAGTCCAGTCTGCAGGATTGTTTGCCTGTCTGCTGTTCAAGGCATATCTTGGATTGACAGGTAATACGGTCAAAAAGATGTTGACATGTTAATATTGTTCCGTGTATAAAAATCACGACAAAGCAGTTCTGACAATTTTGCCTGTCTGTTTTGAACTGGTTTGACAAATAAAAAATTAAAAACTTCAATCAGCATCTCGGAATACGGTGTAAATCCGTAACGGTCCCGCCGCTGTAACTCTCTGTTTAAGAGACAACCCTTTGGCATTGTGGGACATTTGTATAATATTCGGTTTTGTTCATATCCCGGACAAAATGGGACATTGTTCAAGTATCTCATTTTTTAAAGTCACTGCTTTGGATGCCCACAAATCAATTGTGGGATAGAAAGTTTCCAGCCTGAAATGAGGGTTTTGCGCAAGGTCAAGAAACCCCGCAGGTTGACGCAAAAAAGATATTTATGCATGGAAACTGAAGTGGGAAGGCAGCCAAAAGGGGGAGAGAAGTCAGAAGACCTGCTGAAAGAGTTTTGCAAGGGATATGTCCTGATGGTAAAGGGAACCCGGTGTACATTTATGTATGCCGGGTTTTTTTGTGGTTATCCCTCACCTTTGGCATGGGAAATATCTGTAATGCAAGGGCAAAAGCAACTGTAAGCCCGGCACATGGGAATATGCCTTTTTGGGCAATGGGATTGGGATGCCCGGTGTGCCATGATCGGGAGCCTGGCAGTGTGCAAAATCTGTTTGCGGATAGGTGCTGAACAACAGGGTGTGCCAATCTTTTTTTGCAGGTTAATCAATAAATCTATTATACAAGGAGGTGAAACAAATGAAGACACATAAGATTATTTCTTATCGGAGACTTTGCAAAGGTCTTGCAGGAACCGGATTGTCACACTATATCCTGCTGACTCCAAAGGCAAAGGAAAACAAGTAAATCTTGTGCGGGGTTGTCCAAAGATGTTTTTGGTTTTGGACAACCTCTTTGAAGTGATAAAGAACAACCCCTAAACAGGAAAGATTGTGATGATGAATAATACAATAAACAGTACGGATTCTCCCTATGCAAATACCGGATATGGTCCTCATTTTGATGTGCTGGAAGTTGGGCTTCTTGATCGGGTTGCGGTTGTAGAGCCAGATACCGCTTTTTGGGCTCTTGTAGAAAGGGATGCCCTTCCGGATGCCCTTTCCGGAAGTCTTGTTCGGGATTTCAGGAAGCAGTCAGAGATATTTGCCAGGGAGATGAATCATATGAGGTTTGGTCTGACCCCTTCTGCTGTATACTTTAATCCTACGGAACGTTGCAATTTTAACTGCTCCTACTGCTATCTGCCGGAGGACATGCGCAGAAACGGCAAAAATATGACGACACAGGAGCTGGAAGATGCCTTGGCCCGTTTGTTGAGCTATTTTCGCGGTCATCTGCCTGAAAAAATGAGACCGCAGGTTATATTCCATGGCAGTGAGCCTATGATGGCACGTGATGCCATGTTTGCAGGGATAGAAAAATTTAGTGATGATTTTGTTTTTGGTGTTCAGACCAATGCATCGTTGCTTGATGATGAGGCCATTTCATTTTTACAGGAACATGAGGTTGGGATAGGGATATCACTTGATGGACCAAAAGCCGATGTTGCTGATCTGACAAGGAAAAACTGGAACGGCACAGGTTCTTTTTCTCATATAGTGAAAGTGATGGAAAAATTGGCCTCTTATCCTGCCTTTAATGTCATTGCCACTGTAACAAAAAAGAATGTCCATGCTTTGCCGGAAATGGTCGATTTTTTTGCGGAATCTGGTGTGGGGATGGTGATGTTTAATCCTGTTCGTTGTACCCGTCAAGGAGGGTTGGAGCTTAAACCGGATGATCTTGTTCTTGCTAAGTACTTTTTTGATGCATTGGACAAGACATATGAACTTTATAAAAAGACAGGAAAAAAGCTGGTTGTTACCAATTTTGCCAATATCCTTGCTGCAATTATAGGGCCTACATCGAGGCGGCTCATGTGTGATATTTCTCCTTGTGGAGGCGGAAGGTGCTTTTTTGCCCTATCCGCACATGGTGATTTGTTCCCCTGTAGTGAGTTTATAGGTTTCCCTGCATTTAAGGGCGGAAATATATACGAAGATGATATAAAAGATGTAATCGCAAGTTCTGCCTTTATAGAGACAACGGGTCGGAAGGTGGAAGATATAGAACCCTGTTGCTCATGTGCCATAAGACATTTTTGCGGGTCTCCATGCCCTGCTGAAGTGCATTCCCTGCACGGAACCATGAAGGCTCCTGCTCCATACTGCCGGTTTTATGAGGAACAGGTGCGATATGCCTTTCGTGTTATTGCCAATGGAAGGGAAGATGCCTATTTGTGGGACGGGTATAAAGATGAAACAGAGGAATCATTTTGCTGGGCAGGATAGATCTGTTTGTGTCGGTCATAATGGATTCCATGAAACACGTAACGGCCGTGTTTCATGGGACGGCTTGTGTGTTGTCCTGATTTTATCCCTGTAATCTTGTTTTTTCTTCTGCCCATATGAAATCCATCATGTATCGTGGGTCAAGATTATCAATGGAGACAGACATGAATGTCTCTTTAAACATATTCCATAGCTCTGAAAGGGCCTTTTTTAACATATCATCTGTATTGTGTTCGGTTGGTGGAAGATGTTTCATCATATCAGATATAAACTGCTGTTCAAATCCTTTCATTTGAAAGGGAGGGTGTTTGTCCTGTATGCGTAACATGGCAAACATCTCTTTTGCCTTTTCTATGCTGATTCCTGAAAAGGATGGTTTCATTCCAAGGAATTTGCGTGACCAGAAATTAAAGACAAGGGGAATAAATGTGGTATGATCAGGAAAACTCGGCCTGTCTTCTGTTTCCATCTCCAAAGATTCCAGCAAATTGTCCAGGGCAATAATTTTGTCCAAGATATCTGTGGCTTCTTTTAGCTCAGACATGCTCTCAAAACTTCTGAATTCTTCTTTTTGATCTTTGTTTATGCAGAACATTGGTCTTTCAAGCAGAACACCGGTAAGGACACCTCCATACATATCTCCCCAGAATGTGTTATCAAAACCTTGCCTTTTGAACCAACTTTTTTGCAGCCATTGTTTTGCCTTCCATTTCAACTTCAGGGCCATACCGAACCCTACTCTGAAAACAGAGTCCAACGGATTGTTGATTATTGTTTCCACTGCAAGCCTTGTATCGTCTCCGCATGTATGTTCCAGTGCGATATTCAAGTATCCTGCTGCCTGCCTGCATATCTTTACCAATGTGTCAAAGTTGTCTGCATGGTTTGTGTTTGCAGAGATAATTGTGTTGCAGAGTGCAGCAAATTCCATTTTTAGTTTGTCTGTGTATCCATGATTGTGCACATCATAAAATGCCTTTATCAATGCAGTGAAATCCTGCGCATAGAAAATTGGAAGTATAGGCACAGAATTGCCTGTTTCTTCCTCCTGAATCCATTTGCTGGCTTTTACAGTCTGTCCTTTCTGCTTGAGGGCTGTTTTTTTAAGGGGACTGTAAATCGCTATTGCCTCGTCATATGGAAGAAAACCATGTTCAGCGAGTCTGACGTTTCTGAGCCTGTAAAGTTCCTCTTCTGTTTCAGCAGGCAGGATACCCGTAAAATTTAAGATCAGGTTATGATAATTCTTAAGATCAACCCTTGCCATGGCTCTGCATAATAACTGAATATCCTCGTTCATATCTTCATTCATGGACTTGATATAAAATGTTCCGTCAAGCGTAAAAAAACCTTCTTTTATATTGTAGGGTTCATCTTCCTCTCTTATGTCTACCTGGATTGTTTTTAAAAAAAACAATGCCGCTGTTTTTTGTAGATCCTCAAATATCCATTTTGCCAGTCTTTCGGGATCTGATAACAGTATCCTGTGTAACCAGTTGAATGTGATATTGACGTCCATGCGGTCTTTTTTCCATATTTCAATATCAAGTATGTACTGCAACTGATTTTTTGATGCCAGTTCAATCAGAGGTAGACAGTCATTCTCGCCAATTTTTTTTACAAGCCAGTAAAAATCACCTTCCGGGAGATTTTGGACCGTTTTGCGTGCATCTGTCTGTTCCAGAAAGAAGTCAAGTATCTCCTGACCATTCAAAAGGGAGATTTTCTGTCTTAAAATTTCATCTCCTGTTGATTTCTGCACTATGAGTGTGTCCTTATTGTTGTGTTCCCTGTTTCGCAACGTAACCTCCTTTGTTTTGTCAATATCCTGTATTACCCTGTATATTTTAACGAAATTGTTTCATCCGGATTTTCATTGCTGAAATATCCCGTGTCCGTGGCTGGGATTTTTAAACGCCTTTATTATTGGATGTGCTGCAGCCTTTTCATGATCCAGGATCCGTGATAGGGGGTAACCTGGCATAAAATAGTTTGAAAAACCTCGTTGAATCAGGTAGGGATATGTTGCAACCAGGCAACGTGATCTGAATCAGCGAGATGATCATGGATGATAAAACAGATGCCATTCATTGGGCAGGCCGGGCACAACACACTTTAAATAACCGTTGGTCGAGATTCACAAAACTCCCGGAGGAGATTTTTTGCCGCCAAAAGGCGCAGGCCGCAACTTGCACAAAACTGATCGCGGATTTTAGGGAGATGACAGGGTTGTTGATAAATATATATGATAATCATATAATTATTAATTAACAAATGGAATTATTTTAATCATATGCCTATGGAAAACTTCAAAGAAGAAGCAGAAAAGCTCAGAGAAGAGATAAGACATCACAATGAGATGTACTATGTGATGGATTCACCTGAGATCTCAGATGCAGAATATGACAGGCTTTTTAACAGATTGCTTGAAATTGAAAAGGCACATCCTGAACTTGTAACTCCTGATTCTCCTACTCAGCGGGTAGGGGGTGCTCCACAGAAAGCCTTTGCTCAGGTCAGGCATTCTGTCCCCATGTTGAGTCTGGACAATGTCTTTGATGACAACGGGATAAGAGAGTTTGATGCCAGGATCAGAAGACTTTTACCGGAATATCCTGTTATTGAATATACGGTAGAACCAAAAATGGATGGTCTTGCTGTTGAAATTGTTTATGAGAAAGGTCATCTTGTTGTGGCTTCTACAAGAGGGGATGGCTATGTTGGCGAGGATGTAACCAGGAATATAAAAACAATTATCTCCGTACCCCTGGTGTTGCAAAGACATGCCAAGGACCTTCCCGTACCTGATCTGCTTGAAGTCAGGGGGGAGGTATATATGGAAAAGCATGCCTTTGAAGATTTGAACAGGGAAAGGCTGCTGAAAAACATGTCACTTTTTGCAAACCCGCGTAATGCCGCCGCAGGTTCTCTGAGACAGCTCGATTCCAGGGTAACAGCGAAAAGGCGCCTTGACATGTTTTGTTATGGGGTCGGCAGGGTAATTCCCATGCTTTATAAGACACAATATGAGTTAATGCTTGATCTTCAGGCCCTTGGCCTTCGGGTAAACAGACCCTTCATATATTTGTGCAGTTCTGTTGATGAGATTATCAGGCTATGTCATCATCTTGAAGACATCAGACTGGACTTGCCATACGAGATAGATGGTGCCGTTATCAAGGTAAATCGTCTTGATTTGCAGGACAGGCTGGGACAGAAAACCAGAAGTCCGAGATGGGCCGTTGCATATAAGTTCAAACCCATTCAGGAGGTTACCAGGGTGTTAAAGATTGATGTCCAGGTAGGACGGACTGGTGCTCTGACACCGGTGGCCCATCTGGAACCTGTTGAAATTGGTGGTGTTGTTGTGAAAAGGGCCACTCTTCATAACCAGGAAGAGATAGCGAGGAAGGATATACGTGAGAATGATCTGGTTATTGTCCAGAGGGCAGGGGATGTGATCCCCGAGATTGTGCAGGTTATAAAGTCCAGAAGGACCGGATCTGAAAAGAGATTTGTTATGCCGGACAGATGTCCGGTGTGTAATGCTGTGGTTGTAAATGATGGTGTGGAAAAGGTAGTAAGGTGTCCTAATCCTGATTGTCCTGCCCAGATAAAAGAGACAATGAAACACTTTGTATCCAAGGGGGCAATGGATATTAAGGGTTTGGGTGAAAAGACGATAGTGCGTCTTATTCAGAATGGTTTTATATCGGAAAAAGCTGATATATATCGTCTTGACCGTGATACCCTTATGAGGCTTGACAAGGTTGATGTAAAAACGGCTGATAATCTGCTTGAGGCAATAGAAAGGAGCAAGAAAACAACCCTTGCAAGGTTTATATACGGCCTTGGTATCAGACATGTGGGAGAATATGCTGCAGATCTTCTTGCAAAGGAGTACAAGACCTGGAATGCCTTTCAGGAAGCGGTTTATGAGTTAAGACTTGCCTTGTTTGTTGCTGAATTGCTCAATGGAATTAACCGGGTAAACCTGCTCGATGATGAAGATGTCCTGTCAGAATTTCTTGTTTCAAAAAATGATGTCCTTGATATTATGTCTGATTGCTGTGGCAGGTTGTTGCGTTTTCTCGGTTTTGTGTCTGTGATAAGATGGCCTAAGAGGCCTTTAATGACGATCAAGGGCCTGGGTGACAAGATTGCTGTTAGTCTGCTTAATTATTTTGATGATGATTCTAACCTCGAAGAGATCCGCCATCTGTTTGATGCAGGTGTTACTTTTGAAGATGTTGAGGAAGATACAACATATCTTGACAGTTCTGTTGCAGGCAAAACCTTTGTTTTCACCGGTACCCTTGACAGCATGACAAGATCAGAGGCCAGTAGCCTGATTAAGAAAAAGGGAGGGAGGGTTTCTTCGCAGGTAACATCTTCTGTTGATTATCTTGTTGCAGGAAAATCACCAGGCTCAAAACTCGAAAAGGCAAGAGAAAGAGGGATTGCTGTTATTGATGAAGCAGATTTTCTTGATCTTATTGGACCTGTACGGGGGGATTAGGCACATGTTGCGGGTTGCCTTTGAATACTGGCGGGTATGTCTTTTTGACCGTCTCATGTATCTCGTTACTGTCTGTTGCCGAAATTGTTAACAACAGATATTTGTGTGCAGCAATTTGGGGAGGAATGGTGACATGTCTTTGTTTCATAGGCGGATTGCTGCCTTAAGAGAGAGACTCTCTATGGCAGAACCGGATACTGCATGGGTGATTTCATCTGAGAACAGGCGATATCTGTCGGGATATAGTGCAAAGGATTCTACGATTACCGAGTCGTCCGGTTGTCTTTTAATAAATAAGGACAACTGTTTTCTTGTTACAGACTCACGTTATACAATACAGGCCAGAAATGAGGCAGAAGATTTTGATATAAAGACCATTGATAAAAATATGCTTGAAGGTCTTGGCGGTATTGTAACCATGATGGGGACAAAAAACCTTGGTTTTGAGGAAAAACACCTGACATGGGGGGTATACCGTGACATCTCTGCTATACTGTCAAAGGCTTCCGAACCTGTTTCTCTCAGTCCCTTGAACTGTATGATAGAGGATATGCGGGAGATAAAAGATGAACATGAAATTCATGCCATTGAAACCTCTGCTGTCATGATTTCTGAGGTTATGGATGCAGTTGTTGATGATCTTGAACCCGGGATGTCAGAAAAGGAGATAGCCTGGAAGATCCAGTGCATGATACATGATTCCGGAGCTGATGGCCTGGCTTTTCCTCCAATTGTTGCATCGGGGTCAAACAGTGCATTGCCTCATGCTGTTCCTACTGACCGCAAGATTGAATCTCATGAGCCCGTTGTTCTTGATATAGGACTTGAATTCGAAGGTTATTGTTCGGATATAACAAGGACAGTGTTTTTGCAGGATCCAACCCCTGAGTTTGGGAAAATTTACAGAACAGTACGACAGGCACAGTTACGGGCCATTGAAGGTATAAAACCCGGCATGAGTACAGATACAGCCGATTCCCTGGCCAGAGATATCATAAATGATGCCGGTTATGGAGATTTTTTCAAACATGCCCTGGGTCATGGTGTAGGCCTTGCTGTTCATGAAAGACCACGGCTTGGGGTTACAGGACCAGTAGTTATTAAGGAAGGAATGGTGTTTACTGTGGAGCCTGGAATATATATCCCTGGTCTTGGTGGTGTAAGGCTTGAAGAGATGGTTTTGATCAACACAGATGGTGCCAGAATCCTTACGAGAGCGAACAGTTTTTATGATTTCTGATGAATCCATAGTACTTGTCCACAGGTTTTGAACCCTAAGGGTGCTTTTGGGTTTTCAACCTGCCCCGGTGGTACGTTCGCTGTTATTCCCCTATTGTTGAGCTGATACATCCCATCTCCTGTAGGAGGCTGCAGATTTGGCCTTTTGTCTTGTTTTTGTTTACGGATGGAAAACTTGCTGTTTTTTTTGTTAGACTGAAAGGGAGAGTGGAAAATGGATGATATGGCAGACCATTTTTTTTTATACCTTAAGGTTGAGCGGGGCCTTTCAGATAATACTGTTCAGGCATACAGCAGGGATCTGAGAGAATTCTTTTGTTTTCTTAAGGACAGGTCTGTTTCCATAAAGGATGTATCCCGATCTCATATCATGGATTATGTGGCCATTCTTGCTGACAGGCTTTCCCAGAGGAGTGTTGCAAGAAATATCTCTTCTGTAAGGATGTTTTTTCGATTTCTTGTCGCAGAGGGAGAGATAAAGAATAATCCGGCCAGGCTTGTTGATTCTCCCAAACTGGCACAGAATCTGCCTGATATCCTGAGCAGGAAAGAGGTTGACAGGCTTTTGGCCCAGCCTGACATATCCACTGCAAAGGGCCAGAGAGATGCGGCCATGCTGGAAGTCCTTTATGCCACTGGTTTAAGGGTCTCGGAGCTTGTGCTTCTCAGGATGTCTGGAATCAATCTTGAGTCTGGCTTTCTGATTACAATGGGCAAGGGCTCAAAAGAAAGGGCCGTACCAATGGGACAAAAGGCTGTGGAGGCACTTAAGGCTTATATATCAGGCGCCAGACAGATTCAGGCTGCAAAAAACTTTAATCCTGTTTTTGTTTTTCTGGGGCACCAGGGCAGGCCTCTTACAAGGCAGGGGTTCTGGAAGATTATAAAACGCTATGCTGCAATGGCAGGTATATCCAAAGCAGTCACACCTCATACCTTGAGGCATTCTTTTGCGAGTCATCTGCTTGAAGGGGGGTGTGATCTTAGGTCAGTGCAGGTCATGTTGGGACATGAAGATATATCAACTACCCAGATATATACTCATGTGACAAGGAAACATCTGATAGAGTTACATGGCAGATGCCATCCAAGGCCCTGAATGCATTTTTCTGCTTGTATGCAAACGGATTGATATAATCAGGTGTTCTTTGAATGGTATAAGTATTGCAAATGTTTTTGCAGGATTTGTTCTTTTTATGGAGAAAGCATATGAAAACAAAATGGTATATGTATTTTTCTTGTATTATGGTGCTGTTGTTTGCGACATCTGCCTTTGCGACAGATGTCCATTTCAAATGGGATGCCAGTTCCGGAACTGTTGATGGTTACAGGATTTACTATGGTTTTTCTGCTAATGGACCTTATCCCGAACTGTTGGGTGAGGTTAATGGGACGGTTACCGATTATACTGCGACATTAGATGCGAGTAAGAAATACTATCTTGTTGTACGTGCGTTTAACAGTTATGGTGAAAGCGGCAATTCCAATGAGGTTGTGTGGCCTACTCCTACAAGCGATATTACACCGCCCGGAGATGTTACGGATTTTGTTGCTGTCCCGGGTAACGGGAAGATTGTTCTTTCCTGGACCAATCCGGTTGATACTGATTTTAAAGGAGTTATGGTTCGTTACCGGACGGATAAATGGCCAACTGATTACAATGATGGGCAGTTGGTCTGCAACATGGAGGGGGTACGGGGTGATAGCGTCACTTTTACACATGTTCCGGTGCAAAATGGCATGACCTGTTACTATTCTGCCTTTACATATGACAGCTCCGGTAATTACAGTCATACTGCCCATGTTTCAGCCACAGCTCATTTGCCGCCGACTGCAACTATAAGTGCAAATCCGACAACAGGTTATGCCTTGTTGAAGGTAAATTTTGGCGGAAGTGGACAAGCCTATTACAGCACAATAGCATCCTGGACATGGGATTTTGGTGATGGTCATACAGGAACTGGTCAAAATGTTACGCATACATATGGCAATGTTTCTTCAGATACTGTATACAAGGTTACTCTGACTGTGACAGATACGGATTCATTGACAGGGCAGGCAGTAACACATATCACTGTCAGGCCAGGGATACCTTTGCCTCCATCAAAACCTGTTGTGCAACAGTAATTATTCTCTCCTCTTCTTCTCCCCTTTACCCGAAAAGGTCTTTATGCCTTTTCGGGTTTTTTTGTGTGAACATCCCATTGTCTTTTGCAGGACAATGACCTTGCATGGCTTTGGATATTTTTATTTCATAGCTTGATAAAAACAGATATCTTTGTTAAATTAATCGGATTGAACAGATGTTTTTTTATGATCAGGGGTTGTTTTTATCCGCAAATAGCTGTTTTTTGCAACATCAATACTTGCTGTGCCGGGCACATTAAGCCATACCGGTTTGCGGAAAATTACCATGATTAAACAGCCTTTCTGTGTATATTGCAGGATGTGCTTTGTTGAATCTGATTATCCGGTTGCAGGATGTGAAAGGAAAAACAGAAGGAGGAATATGGATTATGAGTGAAGTAAAAGCTCCTATGGGTGGTAAGATAGTGGATATTAAAGTCAATGTTGGTGATACTGTTAATGAGGGAGATGAGGCTGTTATTATTGAGGCCATGAAAATGGAGTTGCCTGTTGTTTGTGAGGTTTCAGGAACAGTAAAAGATATACAGTGTAAAAAGGGAGATACTGTTGAAGCAGAGGCTGTGTTGATTATCATTGAGTAATGGTGTTCTTTTTATATGTTTTATTTGCGTTTTTACAGGTTGAGAGGTTTAGAAACAATATTTTGTTTTGTTCAGGGTTAAGTCTCCATTTTGTAGAATCTGTATTCCAGAAAAACAGGGTGCTGAGGTTTTAACCGCTGTTATTGTGTCATTGGAGTGTGTCATGGGTATTAATTGGGAAGAAGAAAGATTGAGGGTGGAAAAGGAGGCACTGGAAAAACATGCAAAGCTTTCTGCGCTGTTTATGGAAAACAGGTTTATGTTTGAACTGGAACGAAAACGGATGATTAATAATTTTATTAACAGTGTGAAAGACGAAAAACGCAGACAAAACCTTATGGATATTCAGGCCGACTGGGACAGAAAAATGAAACGCGCCGGTTCTGATCATAACAGGTTTATTCTTGCGCAGACCTTTTTTTGGGAGCATGTCCTTAATGTATGGCAACCTTCTATAAAAAAGTTATCAACCCTTCTTAAAAGGTAAGAGGAATACAAGGATGCGGACAAAACAGCCTTTTATGGGGGGTGGATACTAAATAAAAAAGCCTTTCATTTTCTGGTCTTCAGAAATGAAAGGCTTTTAAGGTTTTAAACATCTTTTTGATTGTAATTTCTTTCAGGCAGGTGGTATCCTAATCAGTTTCCATCCATTTCTGGATGGGCGCTAATTAAGTCTGTGCTTTCCATTGATCAATCTGTTTTGGGCCGGGGCAGCATTCCTGCCCTTTCTGCAATTTCAGGCACCCTGTGTTCCCATTCGATTGCCATGAGATGTACACCTGCAACACCTTCCATCTCCTTGAATTCTTCAATCTGTTCTATCGCAAATTTGATACCTTCTTCTGCAACCTTCCCTTTCCCTGCCCCTTTAAGTCTTTTTATCAGTGACTCGGGCACGTCCATCCCCGGTACCTGCGAGGCCATATATCGGGCCATACCCACACTTTTCATTGGTGTGACTCCTGCGAGGATATAACATTTTTCGTGGAGGCCCATGTCTACAACCTGTTTCATGAAGTTTCGAAACCTGTCCATATTATAGATAGATTGAGTCTGTATAAAATCAGCCCCTGCATTGATTTTCTTTGCAAGTCTGTATACCCTGAATTCAGTAGGGTCAGCGAAGGGATTGGAGGCAGCCCCTATAAATATCCTTGGCGGAACATCGATTTCCTGATCGTTCTGAAATTTTCCTTCATCTCTCATGTTCTTGACCATATTGATCAGCTGCATTGAGTCAATATCAAAGACATTCTTTGAGGCAGGATGGTTCCCGAATTTTTGATGATCCCCGGACAGGCAAAGCATATTACGAATACCATGAGCATAGGCCCCAAGGATATCACTTTGCATGGCAAGCCGGTTACGATCCCTGCATACCATTTGATAATTGGGCTCCAAACCTTCCTGTATGAGAAAAAGAGATGCAGCCCAGCTTGACATCCTTACAACTGCTGTCTGGTTATCCGTTACATTTACTGCATCTACGCAGCCTTTCAGATGTTGAGCCTTTTTTTTAAGGACATCAATATTGGCTCCTTGAGGAGGCCCACATTCGCCGGTAAAAGCAAAGCTTCCTGATTTTAATACCTTTTCCAGATTACTTCCTGATTTATAATCACTCATTTTACCAGTTCCTCCCTGACCAATCTTCTCGGTCCTCCATCTCTTGCAGTGGTCCAGTCCTTAGGTGGTCTGAATTTCAAAAGGTCATCCAAGCGATTCTCTTTCATCAGTTTTTTGACGATCATGTCCCAAACGCAGTCAACGTCTTTGGATATTTCGCATTTGCCACCTGAAGATCCTCCGCAGGGACCATTCATCAAACTTTTGGAGCATCTTGCTATGGGGCACAATCCTCCAAAATAATGTATGAGACATGTTCCGCAGCCTGCACATCTTTCTGCCCATATTCCATGTTCAATTGCCCCTCCCATAAATTTGGTATTTACGCCAGGAAAGATCCTGGTTTCGGGATAACGTTCAGAAAGGAACTGAGGGCCTACTCCACAGGCAATCGATATAACGGCATCATATTCATCAATAATATCTTTAAGTTCATCCACATATTCCGGGTCGCATTGACGCTCAAGGGTGTGTTCCCCGACCTCAATTTCTCTGTTGTCTTTTTTTGCTGCAATTCTGAGGATTGATGCCAGGATGCCGACCTCTTTGGCGCCACCAACATTGCAGACCGTTACACAGCCCTTACACCCTACAACCAGGATCTTTTTGTAATCCCGGACCATCTCCAGAATTTCCCTAATGGGTTTTGGTTCAGCAACTATCATTATATTATACCTCACAAAAAATCTAGGAGGTTGTTCAGGAACAGTCCTTGTCCACATCTGAAAAGATTGTCATATGGAGCATTTCCCTGCGGTCATCTTTCTGAAGACCTGTGTTTTGGGAAATCGGCTGTTTCTGCACTCCCTCCTAATGGTTGATTTGGCTTACAGAATGCCCATTGCCTTTACTCTGTCAGTCATGTCCCGTGCTATCTGGACGAATTTCTGTCCCCTTGCCGCAGACAGACTAAAGGCCTCTATTCTTTCAGGTTCTATTCCAAGGTCTGATAGGATCTTTTTTACATGTTGAACACGTTTTTTGGCCTTGGTAATACCGTTTATATATTGACAGCTGTCTTCTTGACAACCGGCTATGTAAACACCGTCAGCGCCATTTTCAAAAGCTTTGAGCATGTGCAGTACTTCAATACGTCCTGTACATGGAACCTGAATTACCTTTACATTCTCCGGGAGAGTCTCATTTAGCTTATGTGAGATGCCCGCTGCTGAAGATGCGCAGTTGCTGCAGCAAAAAGCTATAATTTCTGTACTATTCTTATCATTCATTGCTATTGACTCCTTACCTGCAACCCATCATAAAAAAAGAGGGCGCCTGGTTTAACATTTCGTCACTACAACCTCTCATAATGATAGCTTTTCCGGGACATTCTGCTACACACATGCCACAACCCATACACATGGCAGGATCAATATAGGCAGCTCCCCGGTTATGATCGATAACAGGAACATGGAATGGACAGGTCCTTACACATGTACAGCAGACTGCACATTTTTCAGGATTTACTTCCGCCACCAGTTCGCCTGTCTCGATGGTATCCTGTTTGAGTACCTCCATCATTCTTGCAGCGGCGCCCCTGGCCTGGGTAATGCTTTCTTCAATGTCTTTGGGGTAATGGGCAAGCCCTGCAAAGTATACCCCTGGAATGGATGTTTCCATGGGATGTGTTTTTTGCGGAGAATCTGCTATAAAACCGTCAGGATCCAGTTGAATGCCAAAAATATCAACGAGTTCCATATTATCAGGTATGATCGCAGTCTGTAGAGAAACAATATCTGCATTAATTATTATATCCTTGTCAAGGACCGGGTCATAGGCCTCAATCTTCAATGAGTCCTTTTCAGAAGTTACAACCGGTTTCCTGTCAAGGTCATAGCGAATAAAGATTATCCCCTTGGCTCTGGCCTCCCTGTACAGGGCCTCTCTTTCACCAAAGGTGCGCATTTCCCTGTAAAATATAAAGATATTCATATCAGGGTTTTTGGATTTCAGATCTATGGCGGTTCGTACCGAAAAGGTACAGCATATGTTGCTGCAGTAAGGATGTTGAGTCTCACGAGAACCAACACACTGGATAAAAACGGCACTTTTGGCCTTTAACAGGGAATCAGGTTCACTGACAAGTTTTTTGCCCAGTTCTTCCCATGTGTATATATTGTCATTTGTCCCATATGCATATTCTGATGGGGAGAATGGTTTGGCGCCTGTTGCAATTAATGTGGCCCCATGGCTTATCTCCATTACCTTTTCTCCCTGAATCACCGTGGTTGAAAAATTCCCGGCAGAACCTCTGCTGTTTTTAACCCTTGCTCCTGTAATGATATCAATGTCATTGTTTTTTTCTGCCTGGGAGATCAACTCGTCCAGGTAGTCTTGTACACTGTCTCCATTCCACGTACACCTTACATGACCTGCATTTCCACCTAAGGTGCTTTCTTTTTCTACCAGGGTGACCGGGAATCCGGATTTTGCTATGGCAAGTGCACCTTCAAGGCCGGAAATGCCCCCTCCAATGACTAATGCCCTTTTTTCTACGGGTATATGTCTTACCGGTGAAGGAGTAATAAAGGATGCCCTTGATACTCCCATTTTTATTTTTTCCTCTATCTGTTTTGAAGCAGGCGATGTATCAAGCACACGCAGGTCTACCATTTCATGCAGGGAGGGATTCAGCCCTGACAGCCTCAGGGCCTCTTCTACAAGATCCTTGTGTATGGCCGGTGTGCAGCTTGCAAATACCAGACGGTTAGCCTTGCTGTCCTTAAGACCTTTAACAATGGTATTTAATATGTTTTCCTTTACAGGAGCAATTGCTGTAACTTCTGACAGAGTTTTCGCACAATTTTCAATAACAGATCCGACTGCCTCGTCCATACCGGGGCACAGATGATATGCAACGAATGCCTTTGGGGGTTCTGATGATACATCAGAGATTTCCGGGTAAGTCTTTGGTTCGGAAAACGTCTCCGGCTCCAGGGATGTGATGATTTCTGAAGCTGCAGAACTTGCCTGCATTAAAGATTGTGCCATATCCAGCGGGCCATTGATGGCTCCACATGCGTATATTCCGGGAATAGTAGTGGAGACAGGTGAAAAGGCATTTGTCATAAGGTAATTGTCTTTGTTTGATTTCAGCCCGATTTTTTGGGCAAGTTCCATACCTTCTTTTGATGGTCTGAGACCGACAGAAAGAACAACGAGATTGAACTGTTCTGTTTCAAGCTCACCCCTTTCATTTGCATATGTAATTTCAAGCTCGTCCGTACCGTGCGCAGGGAGCACGGAATGTATTCTGCTGCGAATACACTTTACCCCTTTGTTTACTGCCTCATCAAAATAACGTTCATATCCTTTTCCGTGAGTACGCATGTCCATAAAAAAGATAGTGGCATCTGTATCACTGTTTGATTGTATACAGTTAGATGCCTCTTTCAAGGCGTACATGCAACATACTGATGAGCAGTATGAGACATCGCAACGGTTAATATCCCTTGATCCTACGCACTGAAGCCATGCAATTTTCTTGGGAACTGTACCGTCGGAAGGGCGAATTACCATGCCACTGTTGCCTCCGATAGGCTTTTGCATCTGTTCAAATTCAAGGCTGGTAACAACGTTTGTCAGTTGTCCATAACCGTATGTGTCCAGATCACCTGGTTGAAAAACTTCCGTACCTACAGCAAGTATTATGGCTCCTGCCTGGATGGTCTGTTGAGAACCCTGGGTTTCTGTTTTAATCTGGAAGTTCCCGCGATCGCCAGATATGTTCAGCACTTTTGTGTTTAACATGACCTTGATATTAGGATCCTGTTCACAGGCAGCTATTTTTTGATCTGTCTTGCAGCATGAACATACAGGAAATGTTCTGTACAGGTTAGGAATCATACCGCCCAATGCAGACGAATATTCAACGAGGTATGAACCAAACCCTGCTGAAGAAAGGTCGAGGGCAGCCTGCATTCCGGCAATGCCTCCTCCTATTATCATTACCGGGCCTCTATGTTTTTTTGGGGTCATAGTATATGTCTCCTGATAAAGATTAAAGTGCAAAAACAATTTCAAAATGAGACCTCTTCAAGATACCTCCTTTTTGCCGGTGTATGGCCTTATGTGTGCCAGACATGCAAAAAAGACCACATAAAGATTTTTATCCTCAAGATGTGGCCAATTTATCCTTTTTGAATTTGGGCAAAAATTAAATATCTTGCAAATGTCTCAAAATCCCTTTTGGGAATCAAAATTTAAGATGTTCAGTTTCACATACATGAAACATCTTAAAATTAACCCTATAAAATTAGCTTTTTCTTGCCATATGCATATGGTCCTGTCAAGTAAAATATCTCTTTGCAATCAGTATCGTCTTATGCAGTGTACTGTTTTGTTTTTATCTGCGGAGGGAAACTAAAAAAGAGTTGCTATTCAATGTGATACGTAATAAAAAATAAAATTTATTCCAATTTTCCAGGATGAGTTTTTGAGTACTGTGAAATTTCAGATCCGTAAGCGGTTTTTTCGTGCAAAATATAATGAAATCAAGAATTATATGCAAGCTGTACATTCTGGCATGGCTGAAAAATATTGATCCTGCAGTTTGATATCTCAGCCATGTACAAGTATCAAGTATATAGTGTATCCTGATATCAGGAGGAAATGCTGCCTATGGATGAAAAACAGGGCGATTATGCGTTGTAATTTTTTACCCCTTCTGATTTTTAACAGAATCAGATCCCTTGGGGCTGTTTCAGTAAAAAGAAAAGACATTCTTCTGTTATCTCTTCCTGCTGTTTTTTTTGTTCTTTTACATTCTTATGATCTGTTTGCCGGTGTGGTCGAGGATCAGTTCAATAACGGGAAGATTGTATGGGAGCCGCTTTTTGCCACTCTTTTGGGAGGCCTTGCGTTTTTTCTCTATGGCATAGAAAAGATGAGTGACGGACTGAAAAAAGTGGCAGGAAACAGCATGCGTTCCATATTGAAATCCATTACAAAAAACAGGCTGATTGCTCTTGTTGTAGGGGCGATTGTTACTATGGTGTTGCAGTCCAGCAGTACTACTACGGTGATGCTTGTGGGGTTTGTTCAGGCCGGTTTGATGGATTTTATGCAGTCTCTTGGGGTTATTCTTGGTGCAGATATTGGTACTACGGTTACAGCACAGCTTATTGCTTTCAGGGTGACAGATTATGTGTTGTTAATAGTGGCAATAGGTTTTGCCATGCGGATATTTTCCAAAAATGATAATATTTGCAATGCAGGGGATGTTGTTTTGGGTTTTGGTATCCTGTTCTTCGGCATGAACCTTATGAGCCATGCCATGGAGCCCCTGCGTTCCTGTGAAAGATTTGTCAGTATGATGAAAGGCCTGGAAAATCCGTTTGTAGGCATTGTAATCGGAACCGTGTTTACTGCAATTATACAGAGCAGCGCTGCATTTATTGGAATAGTAATTGTTTTGGCTCAGCAGGGGAATATCAGTCTTGAGGGAGGAATCCCTTTGATTCTTGGGGCTAATATAGGAACATGCATTACGGCTGGCATTGCAAGTTTCGGTGCCTGCCGTGAAGCAAAACGCGTTGCAGCGGCTCATGTCCTGTTCAAGGTCTTTGGTGTAATGGTTTTTGCATTCTGGATTCCCCTGTTTGCCTATATTGTTCGTTATATTACAGATCCCTTCACTTCAAGCACTGTTCGCCAGATTGCCAATGCCCATACAATATTCAATGTCAGCCTGGCGTTTGCTCTTCTGCCGTTTACGGATCTTTTTGGCAGATTGATCATGATAATGCTGCCAAAAAAGGAGTGGGAAGAGGCAAGAAAGTTTGAGACATTTTATTTGGATGAGGACAAGATTATAACTCCCTCAATAGCTATTGATCTGGCACGTTCGGAAATGGCCAGAATGGCAAAACTGGTATGGCAGATGCTGTCAATGGTTATATTTCCATTTGTATCTGATGTGGGACAAGTAAAGACTGACCATGCCCATCTGATTGAATCTATCAACCTCTGTGAAGACAAGGTGGATTTCCTTGAAAAGAAGATCGTTGATTATCTTGTTCATACAGTAAAAGAAGAGGTGTCAGAAGAACAGAGTCTTGAAATCTATGGCATGATGTCCATAGTAAAGGATCTTGAAGGTATTGGGGATATTGTTCACCGGAACATTCTCCCTCTTGTCAAAAAAAAGCTGTCTCTTGATACGGATTTTTCATCGGAAGGCAAGGAAGAGTTGCTCATATATCATGAAAGGGCATGTGAAACCCTTTTGCAGTTAAAAAATGCGCTTGTAGAGGTTGATCATGACAAGGTATTTGGAATTGTTCAGGGAGCCAGGGATGTTTTAAGGCTTGAAAGCAGATACCGTTTGATGCATCTGGAACGCCTCCGTTATCATAACAGGGAATCTGTGGCAACCCATGAGGTTCATATGGAACTTATGGATCTTATGAAACATATAGTCATATATCTGACGAATATTGCAAAGACATTTATTGATACCTGTGTGTATAAGCATGATTATGCCAGGACTGTTCATAGAGAGGATTAAGGCCATAAACGGACAGATACGAGGCTGTGTCCTGCAATGTGCATAGATGATGCAGGCATCTAAAGACAGGCGGGTGTCTGTACCTGTATAATGTCCTTATTTGTAAGCTATATGTATAATTTTTTTATCCTGTTGGACGGGGGCCTGGTTTTCCTGATTCTGTAAAGGATATGTCATTTTCTGGAAATGGAAAAATGTCTTTGGATCATGGCGTGAGCACTTAACAGGTGCGAATTGGAACCAGTACGCTGCCCAAATCAGCATGGCCGGATTCAAAATGTTATGGCTGTCCCTTTTTTCAGGTATGTATTGCATGTTTTTACGGTAAGATTGTTTTTTTATGGATGGGTTCAGCTTTAACCGTGGGAGATTTTGCTGTGAAAGAGATTCTGAAGGAGCATGAATATGCCCGCTATACTATAGAACGCTATACCGGTTGTGAGGCCAAGGATTTTCAGAGCCATATAATTTTGACCAATTTTAACAGGTATGTTGAATGCTTTGCCGACAAGACAGGTGCAGCGATACACGATGCAAATTTTCGTACAGTGCATGTCCCGGAAATGAATTGTACCTTGATCAATTTTGGCATAGGTTCACCTCAGGCTGCCCTTGTTATGCATTGCATTGCCTTTTTAGATAATATAAAATCTGTTGTTATGCTTGGCATGTGCGGTGGTATAGACGATGTCCTTAAGGTGGGTGACTTTGTAATTCCTGCCGCCTGTATAAGGGCTGAGGGTTCAAGCAGGCATTATCTTCCTCCTGAGTTTCCTGCAATACCTACCTTTGCCATAAACAAGTTTTGCTTCAAGACCGTCAGGGATACGGGGCTGTTCCCGAGAAGCGGACTTTTTTATACAACGGACAGAAGAATGTGGGAATTTGATGATGCCTTTGTGGATTATCTCAGGAGCCACCGGATCATGGGAATAGATATGGAACTGGCCACTATTTATGCCATTGCATATGCATATGAGGTTCCTGCCGGCAGTATCATGCTGGTGTCTGATATGCCTCTTCAAAGAAGAGGTATAAAGTCCAGGGGAAGTCAGGAAGATGTTTTTGCCCGGTATATGGGTCTGCATATTGATATGGCAATTCGTACAGTTGATGCGTTTAACTGCAAGTGGGAGGAAATTGAGCGTACCCTGAACAGTGAATGGTAGCGGGCATATATGTTCTCTGATCTGCATGAATTGTTCTTATGGGGGAAAGAAGGGCAGATTGATTGCACGACCTGTTTTATCCATTCCCGCTTGAGTATTTCAAGATTTTGACAGTTCTTATCCATAAACAACTCTTTTGCACAATATCTGGCGTCAGTCTGCGGGATTCCTTGACCAGAATCTGTTTTTGGACAGGCGGCAGACAAAGATCCGACAGATGCAGATGTTGCAGAAAAAACAAACAGTAAAACAGGAGAAAAAATATGAATAACAGAATATATAATTTTAATGCCGGGCCTGCTGCGTTACCTCTTCCGGTGCTTGAAGAGATTAAGGATGAGCTCTTGAATTTCAATAACTCAGGCATGTCGATATTGGAAGTCAGCCACCGTTCAAAATGGTTTGATGATGTTATTAACGAGGCAGTCCAGCGCACAAAAAGACTCCTTAACATCAACGATGACTTTCATGTTGTATTTATTCAGGGTGGGGCAAGTATGCAGTTTTGTATGGCCCCCATGAACCTTGTGCCTGACAAAAAAGTCGTTGATTTTATAAATACTGGGATATGGTCTGCGAAGGCTATCAAGGAGGCCGGTATTCAGGGCAAGAATGTACATGTTATTGCCAGTTCGGAGGATGACAACTTTTCATATATCCCGGACAGTTTTCAGGTTGATAATGATGCCGCATACCTTCATTTTACGTCAAATAACACCATCAAGGGCACCCAGTGGCACAGCTTCCCTGATGGCAGGGGAGTTCCCCTTGTATCAGACATGTCATCAGACATTATGAGCAAACCGTTTGATGTTTCTCCTTTTGGTCTGATTTATGCCGGGGCGCAAAAAAACATAGGTCCTGCCGGCGTTGCAATGGTTATAATAAGAAAGGACATGTTGGAACGGGTTCCTGAGAACTTGCCTACCATGTTGAAGTATACCACATTTACTGAAAAAAATTCCATGGCTAATACCCCGCCGTGTTTTGCAATATACACTGTAAACCTGGTTCTCAAATGGCTTGATGAACAGATAGGCGGATTGCAGGAGATGGACAGGATAAACAGGGAAAAAGCCGATATCTTGTATGGTCTGATTGACAGTTCCGGGTTTTACCGGGGTACTGCCCGCAAGGACAGCCGTTCTATGATGAATGTTACCTTCAGGTTACCCACTGAAGAGCTTGAGGCCATGTTTGTAAAGGAGGCTATGGATGCCGGGTTTGGTGGGTTGAAAGGTCATAGATCTGTAGGGGGATGCAGGGCATCCATATATAACGCTACGGATCTGGATGCAGTAAGGGCTCTGGCAGAGTTTATGGGTGATTTTGAAAAAAACCGGGGCTGATTTCTTTTTATGTGTCAATCTGTTTGTTTTGACCTGAACTGGTAAAAACTTGTAGTTTGAAATAACTTTTTTGAAACTTGGCACTGATCTGCTTTATGAATAAGGTGATGTTTTGAAAGAGACAAGAATAGCTGAAGTGCTTAACTCGGTACCAACAGGAACCTCTTTAAGGGTGGTCGGCTGGGTCAGGACAAGAAGAGATTCAAAGGCCGGTTTTTCTTTTATTGAGCTGAACGATGGCTCTTGTGTGACTAATCTTCAGGTAATTGCGGACAAAGATCTGTCGAATTATGAAGATGAGATTGCAAGGCTGCAGACAGGCTGTTCTGTTGTTGTGGACGGAGTCTTGTGCAAGTCGCCGGGCAAGGGACAGCGGGTGGAGGTGAAAGCCCGTGCCATAAAGGTTACAGGCCGGGCTGATCCTATCCAATATCCTCTTCAGAAAAAACATCATTCATTTGAATTTCTTAGGACTATCGCACATCTCAGGCCAAGGACAAATACCTTTGCAGCAGTTGCAAGGATAAGAAGCGCCCTTTCCCATGCAATTCACAGCTTTTTCCATAACAGAGGCTTTGTATACCTTCATACCCCCATAATAGTGGGAAATGACTGTGAGGGTGCCGGGGATATGTTCAGGGTAACCACCCTTGATATGAACGGGACACAGGAAAGGCCACTTGATATTGCAGACGATTTTTTTGGTACCAGGTCTTTTCTTACGGTCAGTGGCCAGTTGGAGGCCGAGGCATATGCTTCTGCCATTGGAAATGTCTATACCTTCGGTCCTGCCTTCAGGGCAGAAAATTCCAACACCTCGCGTCATCTTGCAGAATTCTGGATGGTAGAGCCGGAGATGGCCTTCTGTGACCTTGAAAGAGACATGGAGGTAGCAGAAGAACTTGTCAGATATCTGTTTGATTTCCTTCTCAAGGAATGTGAAGAAGATATGAGGTTTTTTAACCGGTTTATAGATTCTACCCTTGTTGACACCATCAAGGCGCTGTCTGACAAGAACTTTGCAAGGATAACATATACCGAGGCGGTTGAAATTCTTTCAGGGTCAGGAGAAAGGTTTGAATTTCCTGTATCTTGGGGGGCTGATCTGAAATCAGAACATGAAAGATATATCTCTGAGAAGATCTTCAATTCTCCTGTTATAATAATTGATTATCCTAAGGATATAAAGGCCTTTTATATGAAACTTAATCCCGATGGAAAGACTGTCAGGGCCATGGATGTAATTGTGCCAAGGGTGGGTGAAATAATAGGAGGGAGTCAAAGAGAAGACAGGTATGATGTTCTTTTGAACAGGATGAGGGAAACAGATATTAACCCGGAAAAATACTGGTGGTATCTGGACTTGAGAAAGTTTGGTTCTGTCCCTCATTCAGGGTTTGGACTTGGTTTTGACAGGTTTGTACAGTTTGTTACCGGTTTATCTAATATACGCGATGTCATACCCTTTCCGCGAACGCCCAAAAATCTGGATTTTTAGGGTGTATGTATGATTAAGTGTATGACAAGCTGCGGAAAAGACGTATAATATTTCTGAAACCGGTTTTGACGGACTTGTGAAACAACATGTCTGCTGCGTTCAGAATCGTTGATTACACCAAGATATACTATGTGAGCCATCTGGTTTTGCCGTGTTTTGAACTACAGAAATTAATGTTGTTAAAATAATTGGTTATGGATATTATCTTATGTTTATGTTTAAACATCTCTCAGAAGAGATGCGTGATGCCCAGGTAAAAAATCGCAGGGATCATTTTGCCAATGAAAGAACGTTCCTTGCTTGGATACGGACAGCCATAGGTATTATGGCCTTTGGTTTTGTAATAGAGAAATTTTGCATACAATCTCCTTTTTCCGGATCCGGTGCTGTTCCGGTCTGCAATTACATAGGTATTGCAGGCCTGTTTCTGGTTTTGTTGGGTGCAGGTGTAGCAATGCTGGCCACTTTCAGGTTTGTCAAGTTTAACAGGGAAATTATTGAGGGAACATTCCAGCCATCCATTGCGGCAGATATATTGATTGCCATTTTGTTGGTTACCATAGGAGTTTTGCTGCTGCTTTATATCTTCAATATGGTTTAGTATCTATCTGTATAAGGACTGTTTTTTGCAATTCCTGCACCTGCCCCTTGGAAATCGGGCCTGCTGTACCGTGACGAATTTTTTTGGATCATTTGCCTGTGGTAGAAAATTGATTTGGGAATGGGTACAGGTATGACAAAAAACAAAGTTGACATTATTTCAAGGACCGTGCTCTTTCATGGCCTTGGTGTTCAGGAGATAGACAGGATAAGCCAGATTACCGTTGACAGGTATTGTGATAAGGGTGAACTGGTTTTTCTCGATGGAGATGAAAGTAACGGCTTTTATATAATTGTTGATGGTTTTACAAAGATTTACAAGGTTTCCAGTGAAGGAAAAGAACAGACACTTCATATCTTCGGGCCTGGAGAGCCTTTTGGTGAGGTTCCTGTATTTTCCGGCAAGCGGTTTCCTGCAAATGCCGAAACCATAACAAAGGCATACCTGCTGTTTGTTCCGCGTTCAGCCTTTGTTAATCTTATAACTGAAAGTCCATTGCTTTCTCTGAATATGATAGCAGTATTATCTGCAAGGCTTAGGAAATTTACATCGCAGATAGAGGCTATTTCCCTGAAAGAGGTACCTGCAAGACTGGCAGGATATCTTGTTTATCTTGCCGAGGAGCAGAAAAACAGGAAAGGTGCAAGACTGAGTATATCCAAAGGGCAACTTGCAAGTCTTCTGGGCACTGTCCCTGAAACACTTTCGCGGGTTTTTACAAAAATGAGCAGTCAGGGTCTTGTGGAGGTTAATGACCGGGATATAAGCTTTCTTGATTTTAATGGTCTTAAATCTTTGGCTGAGTCAGGCAGGTATGGTGAATAGTAGCAAGAGGTGACAGACAGTCATGTGGAAAAAGAGATTAAAACAGATACAACCATTATCAGAGACATGGGTGAAACTTGCAAAAGACAGGGTTGACAACCTTGTAAAACCAAAGGGCAGTCTTGGGCTTCTTGAAGATATGGCTATTCGTGCAGCAGCTATACGAGAGGAGGAATATCCTTCGTTTGACAAGAAAAAGGTTGTTGTTTTTGCCGGTGACCATGGTGTGGCAACAGAGGAAAACATCAGTGCCTTTCCCCAGGAGGTTACCGGTCTGATGGTAAAAAATTTTATTGACGGTGTGGCAGCTATAAACGTTATTTCCCGTTCGGTAGGTGCGGATGTTGATGTGGTGGATATAGGGATGAAAGAATCTCCTTCAGATCTGCAGGGACTGATACGGAAAAATGTGGTTAGAGGAACAGGTAATATAGCGAGGGGACCTGCAATGACTGTTGAGGATGCAGAACGTGCCATCAATGTGGGTGTTGAGATGGCAGAGAAGGCATGTGACCAGGGCTTTTCCATAGTTGCGGCCGGTGAGATGGGTATCGGCAATACGACCCCATCTGCGGCTCTTTTTTCTTCCCTTTTGCCCGCTGATGTCTTTGATGTTACCGGTCGGGGAACAGGTATTGATGACGATACCCTGGGCCGTAAGATCAAGGTGATAGAAAGGGCTTTGGAGGCAAATAAGAACAGGATAAAAGACCCTGTGTCTGCCCTTGCAGCGCTTGGCGGTATGGAAATAGCGGGAATTTGCGGTCTTTGCATAGGTGGGGCAGCAAAAAGAATGGTTGTTGTAGTGGACGGATTTATCGCGAGTGCAGGCGCTTTTGTGGCCATGAAATTAAATCCCCTTGTGAAGGAATATCTCTTTTTTGCCCATTGTTCACAGGAACGTGGACACAGGGTCTTTTTCAGAAAAGAGAATATCAGGCCTGTCCTCGATCTTAATATGAGGCTTGGTGAGGGGACCGGGGCATGTCTTGTCATGCAGCTGATTGAACATGCAGCAAGAATATACAATGAAATGGCGACATTTGAAGCTGTTGGCATTGAGCCTGGAAGTTGAGAAATTATGTATCAGCTCAATAATTAGGGGGATAACAGCGAACGTACCACCGGGGCAGGAGGGTTTTTCTCCGTGCCTTTGGGCTGGTCTCTTCAATGACTTGTCTGCGGGGGACACTTGTCCCTTTTGCATTCTCGACTTCGTCGAGCTGCGGCTTCCCCTACTGATAAGTCACGAAGAGACGGCCTCCTCCCGGCAGTTGCGTCAGAAAAACCCTTCTGCCCCTAATTTATTTTTATTGAGCTATTACGAAATTATATATGTTCTTGCTGTCAGGATATTTTTGCATGATCTTTTGTGCAAGACTGTAAAATCAAGGGATTATGCGGTGACATGCAGGTTGGTGCCTGTCCTGTTTGTCCTGTACGGTATGCAAATAATTCTACAGTTTGAGCTTGTCCTGTGTATGACACAGGCAGGTGTCGAAAATGTAAAGAATGTCATTTACAGTTACAGAATCGTAAGGGACAGAATATGAAAAAGGTTATTCTGAACAGGGAAGATATAAAAGACAGATTAAGAAAAATTGCCAGTGAGATTGTTGAAAAGTACGGATCCATAGATGATATAGTTCTTGTAGGCATAAGAACAGGCGGCGCCTATCTCGCTAACAGACTTCAAAAAGAGATATTCCGTATTGTTTCTCTTTCTCCTCCGGTTGGTATTTTGGATATTACTCTTTACCGGGATGACTGGACAAGCCTTGCACCTGCTCCCATAGTCAAAAAAACGGAAATGCCCTGTTCTCTGAACGGTAAAACTGTTATTCTTGTGGATGACGTCCTGTACACCGGCCGAACAGTCAGAGCCGCTATGGATGCAATAATGGATTACGGCCGTCCCTGCAAAATAGAGCTTGCTGTTCTGGCAGATAGGGGGGAGAAGAACAGAGAACTGCCTATAGCGCCTAACTATACAGGAGGTGTATGGGATACTTCGTCGGAAGAAACTATCAATGTTTATCTTGAAGAGCAGGGCTTTTTCGATAATGCTGTTATTGAAAAAAGGGGAACATTGGAGAGTGGGACACGGCAAGAAGAAAAAGGTTAAACAGGTTCCTGATATAGGCAGGGAACAGAGAGATCTGGCAGATTCTTTTGTGAGGGATTTTTTGTGCTCCGGTGTCAGGATAAGGAGGTTGACAGGATTGCTGATCCGGTTGTTGCCGGGGCCTTTATTGAATGTTTGCCATTAGTGACAGATTCCCGATTGATGATTAACCATGTGCTTGTCTTTATTGTTGAAAGAAGTATTGATTTTTATTACTGTTTTATTACAGGATGCAATTTTATTATTATGAAACAGAGGAATGGCAAGGTGTGTTAGTTTGTTTGCATCCATAAATGGCCTTTTTGCACGATTTGGTGTTAGTGTGCAGAATCCCTTGCACTTGTTCAAAGGTTCTCATTTATGGATTGGAAACTTGCCGGTGCCCACGGTATATGGATAGACACCGGTTTATAAAAACTGTGTTGAAGGAGATATTCATGAACTGCTCTGTTAAAACTAATGCAAGGGTAGAGTTTGTTGATATAACTTCAATGATACAGAAAAAGGTGTCAGATGAAGGGATAAAAGATGGTATATGCGTGATCTATGTTCCTCATACTACTGCCGGAATAACGATCAATGAAGGGGCTGATCCCTCTGTTTGCAGGGATATTATGGACAGGTTGTCTGATCTGGTTCCACACGATGGAGGATACAGGCATATAGAGGGCAATTCGGACAGCCATATCAAGGCCTCTGTGATGGGCAGCTCTGTTACTGTCATAATTGAAAATGGCAAGATAATGCTTGGGACATGGCAGGGTATATTTTTTTGTGAGTTTGACGGCCCGAGATCGCGTAAGGTTTACATGAAAATTTTGTCGGGTTAGGTGGTTGTCAGTAATCACCTGGTGTTTGTTCACAAATCACTTTTAGGCGCCTTGGGGTTTTGGTTTTCTGGACAATTCCTGTTCATAAGGTACTTTCCATCCATAAATGGTCACATTCTGCAATCCCGTGTCCTTGATTTTCTCGATTTTGCACAAAAAATTCTTATCTCTGAACCGGGAACCATCTGTTGCCGGAATTAATTCGAGGTTGGGCAATAGATAGTTGTTTTGTCTGCGGTTGTTATGTTCAAATCTTGTTTGTGGAAGATATGTTTCCGGGATTCTATTGTTTGCATGCCTTGATCTCGGATGGGCCATCTCGTTTTTGTGTGAACACCAATCAATTTGTTTCTTATGACATCAATTTTATTTGGGACATAAGGTTACGGGGTAATTTTATGAGATTTGGCAGTATAAGATTGAATCCCATGGAGATGTTACGTAACAATTTTGGAATAAAGGTTTTTGTCACCTTTATTCTGTTTATTGTCATTATATTTTTTTCTTTTACTGCCCTGTTTATTTATGCCCAGAAAGAAGCACTGTCAGATACTCTTGTCAAAAACGGTGAAATACTTGCCTCCATGTTGGCAAGAGATGTCCGGCTTGGGGTCTTTGCCGATAACAAGCAACTCCTCAGGGATGCGATAAAGGGAGCCATGCAGTACAGGTATGTGGTGGATGTAAGGGTATACAACGCTGATGGTGACATGATAAACAGGCTGACAAAATCGTACTGGAAATATCATGATTGTCCGAAACCGGATCCGGGGATGTTGAAGAGATTGTTTGAAAATGTTTCCATTAGTTATATTGATGGCAAGGAAACCATGGAGTTCTGGGCCCAGGTCTTTATTTCCGAAGATAGTACCGTGGGAGACCCTTTTATGTTTGAGCATACTCCCAGGCCAGTCAAATCCGAACCAATAGGATATGTGCAAGTCCTGTTTGACAAAGGTCCCCTGTACAGGAATTTGCGTGTCTTGTTCTTCAATTCTGTTGCGCTTTGTATCCTTTTTTTGCTCGTAGGTTCTGTGGTCATATATTATATGGTAAAGAAAATAGTTAAGCCGTTAAGGATGTTGACAACAGGCGTTGAAAATTTTGGAAAAGGAAAAAAGGTTCAGAAGATTAACGTGGATACCAGGGATGAGATATGGGGTCTTGCAATGGCCTTTAATGATATGATTGAATCTTTGCGGATAAAGAATCTGCAAAAAGAAAAACTGGAGCAACAGCTTCGTCAGGCGCATAAGATGGAGGCTGTTGGTACCCTGGCGGGAGGTATTGCCCACGACTTCAACAATATCCTTTCTATTATAATAGGCAATGTTTCTGTCATGAAGATGAAGATGGAAACGAATTCCACGTTAAAAAAGTATATCGAACAGATAGAGCTTTCTGCAGAAAGGGCTGCCAACCTTACAAAAAGTCTTCTTTTGTTCAGCAGGCAGAAGCAGATTGATTCCAAACCGACCAATCTCAATACGATTGTGGAGGATATTAAAAAGCTGTTAATCCGTCTTGTAAGGGAAGATGTAATGTTTACTGTTGCATTGGCGGACAGAGATCTTGTAATCAAGGCAGATACGGGCCAGATAGGCCAGATGCTTATAAACCTTGTTACAAATGCTGTAGATGCAATGCCGGATGGAGGTTCTCTGACAGTTACTACTGAGCATGTATTATTGAAGGCTAATTCCCTGAACAGCTATGAATGTGTTGTGGAGGGTGAATATGCCTGTATGACTGTCACAGATACAGGCGAAGGAATGGACAAAAAGACCCTTGACAGGATTTTTGAGCCGTTCTTTACGACCAAGGAAGTAGGCAAGGGAACAGGGCTTGGCCTTTCAATGGCGTTTGGGATAGTGCAACGTCATAATGGGTACATAGAGGTAGACAGCATAAAAAATAAAGGGACCAGTTTCAGAATATATTTTCCTTTGATTGAGATGGAGGTGCAAAAGGAAGATGTGGAATCATCCCCCTTGCCTCGGGGATTCGAGACGGTGCTTGTAGCAGAAGATGATGATGGAGTAAGGGCTTTTTCAAAAGAGACCCTGGAACAGTATGGTTACAAGGTCATAGAGGCAATAGACGGAGAAGATGCAGTAGATGAATTTTATAAGCATAGGGATGAGATTGATATTCTGTTGCTGGATGTGGTTATGCCAAAAAAGAATGGCCGGGTGGTTTATGAAGAGATACGCAAGATCAGACAGGATATCAAGGTGATATTTATGAGCGGTTATACTGCAGATGTTATGGAGGACAAGGGGATTGATCTGAACAGGATAATCCTGATTGACAAACCTGTGTCTGCAGATATCCTTTTGCGCAGATTGAGAGAGATGCTGGATGCTGATTAGGCCTGGGCCATCTTACCACAGTGGTTCTATTGTTTTAATGTTGTTGCGTTTGAACAGTAAAAAACCTGTTTTCCCTGACACAACCCTGTTGCCTCCGAAACGTTTTGCAGCATAGAGGGCGCTGAGGGCCCTTTTGGTTGTATCTTCCACATTGCCATTTCCGGAGTAATAACTTACTCCCATGCTTGTTGTAAAGGCCAGGACATGTTCAGGATGCACATCATCTACTGAATAGCGGCTTTTGGCTATTGACTTGCATAGGATCTTTGCCTTTTTTGATGCATCTTTCAGGGATGTCCTGGGAAGAACAATAAGAAAAAGTCCCTCCTTATGACGTGCTACAAATTGGTTGCCACTGACGAAGTCCTGGCATTTTTTTGCAATGGCAAGAATTGAGCGGTTTGCTATTTGGTGACCGTATGTGTTGAGAATCATATCATACTTGTCTATTTCAATAATGATCAATGAAAAATCGGTATCTTTTTTTTCCTGTTTTGCTTCGATCTTTTTCATATATTGATCAAAGGCTTTTATGCTGTAGAGACCTGTTAATCCGTCTCTGAGTGAGGTCTTTGCGGTTCTTTTAAGCTCGCTGTCCAATCTGCTGCATTTCTCTGAAAGTATTTCTATACGTTTTTGATCTTTTACCTGTTTTTCTTTGATTGTCTTTCGTACGTTCTCTATTTCCCTGCTCATGGCCTCTTTTATCTTTTTAAGGTCATTGATCTGTGTTATTTTTTCAAGTTGTTTGCTCTGTTCGTATATCTTGTCATTAAAGTCTTCACCTTCCTGATGTATTTTTGCAATAGCCTTTGAGAGCAGGTCTATCATCCCCTTAAGTTCTTTTTCTTTTTCATCAAGATATCTTTTTTGATCTTCTGTAAATGACAGGATTGCGGTTTTCTGTCTTTTGAATAATTTCTCAGCCTTCTTTAATTTTTTTTCTGACTGGAATTTTTCTGCAAGATGTTCTATGTTTTTTTTAAATTCAGTTGAATGCAGCTCTTCTGCCTCAATTACAAATTCCTTTATCGCAAAAAGGATTTCCTGTGCTGCATATGTGAGGAATTTGCAACGGTTTTTGCAGTTTTTAAGATCTGTTGATATCTGTTCGGCTGCAGATCGGTTGTTTTTAAGCAAGTGCATATACATAAACCTCATGTATCAACCTGTTTAAGCAGTTTCTATCCATAAGCGGCTGTTTTTACAATATCGGCGCCTGCCATGCAGGACACATAAACACAGCTCTCGGATCAGTCTCACACTCTATTCCTCGACTGGAGAGACACCATCTCGCAAAACAGATTGTGATTTCTGTCGGGTTTTTACTTAACAGGAGGCTGTTTTTGCGGGTTCAGGTGTCTTAAACCTTGTTTTAATCTGCAAATTTTATACCCTGTTATGAAAACACAGGTCTTCTGTTTTTCAGGGAAATTAAAGGTCCTTTTTACAGCGTCATCTTTTTTGGGTACAGGTGCTTTTTAGTTGTGAGATTGGCTATGTATACCATTTTCTTGAATATTCTGCGTTATACAGAAAATTATTCTCGAAAGATCAACTGCTTGCCTGAGGGTAATCTTTGTACACATCTTGGTCCTGAAAAGATTGTCATTGCCGGACACCCTTATAAAACATAAAACAAAGGCATCAAGCTTCATTTAAAGTCGTGCAACCTATTGAATAAAGGAGAGAAGCCATGGGAAAAACATTTCTTGTAGCAGTTGACTATTCTAAAAATGCAACAAGGGCAGTAAATTTTGTAGCAGATACCTTCAGTACTGAACACAAAATTATTCTGCTTGGCGTTCTTCCAAAGCCTCCGGCTGTATGTGATATGGATGCAGAATCATTGGCAGTTCCCTTTCTTGTGGAAAAAAGGGAACTGTGCCAGATGGAATATGAAAATGAACTGGCCATAAGAAAGGCAGTTGAAAATGCAAAAAAAACTTTGATGGATGCAGGGTTCCCGGAGGCCAGCATTCAGGAACATCTGAAGCAGCAGCAGGTCGGGATAGCAAGGGATATTGTTTCAGAGGCCCAGAGATTAAAGGCGGACATGATAATCCTTGGCCGCAGGGGGTTGTCAGGGATAAAAGAGTTTTTCTTGGGCAGTGTGTCCCAGAAGGTCCTTCAACTTGCCAAGGACAAATCTGTATTGCTCGTGCAGTAAACAGTCTTTATGTTGCCCTAACATGTCCGTCTGATCACCTTGTGGTATTTACATTTATGGGGTGTAAACAGACGGACTTTTTTTATGATACTTATATAATATGGAGGAAAGGATACAATGAAAGACGGCTGCTTAGATCCTCGATTAAAATTGATGCAGGAAACAGATATAAGAAACAAGGTGGTACTTTTAAGAGTGGATCACAATGTAGTAAAAAAAGGCAGGATAAAGGATCCGTATCGTATAGAATCTACAATAGGTACACTTTATGGCATAATTGAGATGGGTGGCAGGCCTGTCCTGATGACTCACATCAGTCGGCCCAAAGACAAAAAAACAGGCAGGATAGTATGCAGGGAAAGCGAATCTGTATTACCTGTAGTTAATTACCTTGAGCAAAGACTGCCCGTAAAGATATATGTGCCGGAATTTCCTGTGGACCCTGAAAAAGGCATTCTGCATATTGATAAATCTATATATCAGGCGATTCAGGACCTGAAAAACGGCAAGATAGGAATGATTTATCTGCCCAATACACGGTGGTTTGCCGGTGAACAGTCTGATGGTTCTGAAAGAGAGGTGTTTGCAGAGGAACTTGCTGGGCTTGCAGATGTATTTATAAATGATGCATTCGGGTCATGGCAGCCTCACGTATCAACCTATGATATAGCAAAAAAAATGCCGGCCTTTGCAGGATGTTTGTTGCAGAAGGAAATAATAAATCTTAACAATATCCTGTTACCCGAAAGACCTTTTGTTGGCATAATTGCAGGTTCCAAATATGATACAAAAATCGGTCCTCTCAAGGCCATGTATAACAGGGCTGATTATCTTGTTATGGGAGGGCTTATTTACAACGCGTATCTTGCTGCCAAATATGGCGTGAGAATTGCAGGTGTTTCTGATGAAGACAGGGCCCTTGCAGTGGAACTTGTGGAAATGGACAAAAAAGGTAACAAGATTATTGAAATGTCTCATGTGGTTGAATCAGACTCCATGACTGCAAGAAATCCTGAACATGTCAGGACATTGACACTTGATGAACTTAAAACACGGGAAAGGACAGGATATATCCTTGATATTGACCCTGTCTCCTTTGAAGATCAAAAGGTGAGGGAGATAATAGGGTCCTTTGCAAAAACTGTATTTGTAAATGCTGTTATGGGCTTCATGCCCTTGTTTTTTGAGGGATCAGAGGGTCTTTACAAACTGATTGCATCCAATGAATCTGCGCTGAAAATGTTTGGAGGCGGCGATACTTTGCAGGAACTCAAAAATCTGTGTCCGGGAATTTATCTTAAAGGCTGTGATAATCCTGAATATTACTGTTATTTTACAGGAGGGGGCAGTGTTCTTAAGGCTATAGAGCAGGGAAGTCCCTACAAACTGAGACCTGTAGAGGCGCTTATGAGAAATTAGCCTTTATACAAGATGTTTTTTTATGCAATATCCGTGTCTGTGTCCCCGGATACATCACGGCAGGGGGGTCTGTATGCCTTTGCATATACTGATTTTGTGTAAAGATTGTTGTTTCCGGGTATAAAATTCCATAACGCACAAAAAATGATTGGATGGATGCTAATTGAAATATGGGAACTATTAAGCAGATTTTTAACCCTGAGAAGGCTGGTCGATCCATGCGGGTTGCCGCATTTATGTCCGGTTCAGGGACAAATATAAGAAAACTGATTGAACATGAAAAAGAACTGCAAAAAGCAGAAGGGGAATCTCCTTTTGAAGTGGTTTTTATCTTCAGTGACAGGGCTGATGGAATATGCCAGGGAGAAGCCATTGCCAGGGAATATGGTCTTCCTTATTTTTCTTATGACATAAGATCATTTTATAAAAAAAGGTCTCTTGTGCTTACAGTCAGAACAGATGAAGGAATGGAGGCCCGAAAGGAATTTGATCAGATTCCAAAAAGACTGATTGCATCATTCGATACAGATATAAATGCACTTGGCGGCTACATGAGCTATACGACAATAGAACGGTGTGTTAATGTCCATCCTGCTGATCTGTCAATTCTTACTTCCGAGGGCAGGAGAAAGTACACTGGAGATAATGCTGTTTTTGATGCCATTGCAGCAGGAGAAAAATATTTGCGTGCATCTACTATATGGACTGATAAAGGTGTTGACACAGGTCCTCTTTTGATGGTCTCCCGGGCCGTAGAAGTTGTTTTGCCCGAAGATCTTGACATGCTGTTAGGCAAAAGGAAGAAATTCCTTGAAACAGTCAAAACGTATCAGGAAAAGCTTAAGGAAACCGGAGACTGGGAGATATTTCCTCTTACAATAGAGATGATAGCACGGGGACGGTTTGCCCTTGATGACAAAGGACAGGTATATGTAGACGGGAAACCTGTGTCAGGTGGATACAGACCCGATTTCAGTCTGTCCTGAAACAGACAGTGTGTTTATCTGCAAACAGGTTATGGATACATCGAGCTCTTGATGTCCGGGATAACGGGTGGAAATGATCTTGTGAAAATCTTTACCCATCTAAGCGGCTGTTTTGCCCGAGGTTGTTATCCTCATGTTTTAATTGTGGGAATATCACATGCCTGAATTTTTTTGTAACCATTGATTTTGGAAAAATTGTTATTTCCCGACAGACTTCTTCCAAGGAGGCTATTACGTGGATATTGAAAAAAGGATAAACAGTCTTATAAAAGAGGCAGAGATTTACAGAACACAGGGGCTTTTTGACGAAGCAAAAACTCAATTGGATTCAGCTGCAACCCTTGTATCCGAAAATAAAGACATTAACAATGCTGACAATTTGCTTGCCTTGATAAAAAAACAGAAAGAAACCCTGAAAAAGGATATAGAAAAGGTTGAGACAGCCACAAGGGCGCCTGAGATGTCACAGGATTTTCAGGAAGTTGTCAAGGAGCAGTTTATCTTTTCTGAAGATGAAGACACAGCTGCTCTTGAAGGGGCTATAGCTCTGGTACAGTTTGGTCAGTTCAAAAGGGCCTTGAATGATCTTATACCTCTCCTTGAAAAAAAAGATGTCCGTTTTGTTGCGGCAAAAAACATTCTCAGATGTTATATCGCCCTTGATTCTGTTGAAACTGCCCAGAAAACCTATGACAAATGGTGTTCAGACCGCAGATTTACCAAACAGGAACTTGACCAGTTAGGTGTTTTCTTAAAAAAACATATTGAAGAAAAAAGCGCAAAAAAGAACGCTGAAAACAGGATGAATCTTGGCTTGAATGCTGGTGCAAAACGACCTGTAAAATTCGACATACCTGAGGTATATTCAGTTGAAATACAGATGGATGAGGCTGGTACAGATGGAAGTATGTTGGATTTCAAGGTAATATCCCAATCAGGGAACAGAATCCAGTTTTTGTTTCCATTATCTGATGTTGCAAATACAGATATATTAAAGCCAGGGAATATATTTGATGAAATAAGATGTTATTCGCAGAAATGCCTCTTTATATGTAATGCTGTAGTCAGGTCCAGTGCAAAAACAGATACAGGCAGCGCTGACTCAACAGAATACAAGATAGAAATTGAGGTAAGCTGACTTTACATGTATGGCCTTTTTATTTGCAATATCAGGATCTGTTGTGCAGGGTATGGAGCATACAGGCAGTGTCTTTGAATAATTCCTTGATCTTCCTGATACTGTACAGCAAGCTTATCTATGCACTGAAAACCAGATAGTAACCGGAAATCTGTTTGTGGATGGGCACTGTCTGAAGACTGATCCGTGAATAGGCATTAAACAGACAGGTATAAAGACCTTATGCCAAAAATTGATTTAAAAACAAAGGAACTGAAGATAAAGATTGTTTACTATGGTCCTGGCAGAAGTGGAAAAACAACCAATCTTGAATATATTCATACTGCACTTGATCAAGACAAATCTAATAAAATGGTTACCAGTAACACAGAGGGAGATCGAACACTGTTTTTCGATTTTCTTCCCATGGGCCTGGGCAAGGTTAAAGGTTTTGATGTCAGGTTACAGTTGTTTACTGTTCCGGGTCAGGTAAAGTATGCCTCTACAAGGAAAATGGTCTTGAGAGGAACTGATGGTGTGATCTTTGTTGCTGATTCTCTTAAAATTCGTCGTGAAAAAAACATGCTATCATTGCAGGATATGCATAAAAATCTTAAGGATTATGGTATGAGTATTTTTAAAATTCCCCTTGTTATTCAATACAATAAGCGTGATCTGGCAACAGAGGGGATTCCTGTGATGACAATAGAACAGATGGAGAGAGACTGTAACAGGCAACTAAGGGTTCCCTCTTTTCCAGCCTCTGCTGTCAAAGGCCATGGAGTTGCAACAACCTTAAAGGCCTGTTTGAAGCTGACGCTGCAATCAGTAATGAAATCTATAGGATAGAGTGTCAATATGGATCCTACCATACTCTTGGCCGGCAAAATAGATTTTTTTCCTCTTGAGGATGTCTTTCAGGCACTAAGTTCAAATAATGCGACAGGAATATTGCATCTGAACAATAGATACTCTCAGGAATCTGCTGTTGTATATTTTGAAAAGGGAAACATAATCAATGCAACCTATGGTTCGTTAAGTGGTATAGATGCGGTTTATCCATTATTTGGCTGGTCTGATGGTGACTTCAAATTTGTCAAAGATCGCTTTGATCAGAAAAATGTTATCAATCAAAAGATAATGGAAATAGTGTTGGATGGCTTGAGGATGCTGGATGAAGGAGAAATAGATAAATTCAGTCATGTTTCCTTTCAGCCGATTTGCTCATCAGGCAACAGAGAATCTGCACTGACCTTGCCTGTTGTAAAAGGTCCATTGGTCAATTTTGAATATGTCCTTGAGATAGAGGATATTGCAGAAGGTCAGGAAATTGTACATGAGGGCAGATTTGGAGATTGGTTGTGGGTAATATTGGAAGGCAGTGCAGATATTGTCAAAGATACAAAAAAGGGACCAATAACGATCATGCGAATTGCCGATGGAGCTTTTATTGGAAGTATGCACTCCTTTTTGTTTCAAAACAATATCAGAAGCGCTACGGTCAGGGCCTTTGAAAAAATCAGATTGGGGACCCTGGACATTCAATCCCTTTCACAGGACTTTATAACCATGTCTCGTGAATTGAGGCAGCTTTTGATAAGCCTTGATAACAGACTAAGAGAAGTGACAGACAGGGTTGCAGAATTCTCATCGGGAACGGATATCATATACAGGGAAATAACAGATAAAAAAAGGATGGATATACAATATAATGACCGGAAAACTCTCTGTTCAATAGAAAACGGAACTGCCACTGTGGTTAAAAAAACAGAAACAGGTCCTGTTATTCTTGCAAGGCTTGAACAGGGTGATTTTATAGATTTTTCTCCTTTTCAGTCAATTGATCATGAAACCTCTTCAACTGTTGTTTTTGCTTCAAAAGATATTGAGCTGAAAAAAATTAATGCGGAAGTCTTGCAGGCTGAATATGAACGTATACCTGTTATATTTAGAAATATGGCGGAAAACATCCTGACATGTATATCTGTAACTACAAAATTAGCATGTGATTTTCACAAAAGACAAAATTTCAAAGATTCCAATAAAGCAGCAAAACCCACTATCGGCTGAACATCTTTCAGGGATTTCAGTTTGCCTGCCACAACATCCCTCTGCTTTTAAGATCATACCGAAAGATTATTCATATAATTTTTCCCTGTGTGTTTGTTGGTAATACATGACAGGAAAAATATAAATAAACCGTTTGCAAAAAAAATGTCACCCTGTCATGATATATGTAAGCCTGTTATTATATTCGGGCACTGTTGTTTGCTTATGTCTTGAGGAAGAAACAAATGGGCCGGGAAATAGAAAGAAAATTTCTTGTAAAGGGAGATTTGTGGTGCAAAAATACGCATGGATTATTATACAGGCAAGGGTATCTGTGCACATTAAAGGACAGGACTGTCAGGATAAGGACAGTTGATCAAAAGGGATTCCTTGGTATTAAAGGTATCACAAGGGGTATTTCCCGAGATGAATATGAATATGAAATTCCCTTCAGCGATGCCAGCAGGATCCTGGACACTCTCTGTGAACATCCCCTGATAGAAAAGAAACGTTATGAAATGGAATATGATGGTGTGCTTTGGCAGGTTGATGTGTTTACGGGAGAAAACAAGGGACTTGTTCTGGCAGAAGTGGAACTGGAAGATGAGTTTCAGGAGGTTTCCATCCCGGATTGGATAGGCGAAGAGGTGTCCGAAGATCCAAGATATTTTAATGTAAATCTGGTAAAAAATCCTTTTACATCCTGGCAGTTATAGATAGTTTTCATTTATAACTGACTTTTTTTTGCACAATCTGCGGGTTTTTGCGGGACGTTTGTACTCCTCTGTGTCCGTGATTTCTCTGATCTTGTCCAAAGAATCTCATTTGCAGACCGGAAGCTCACTATTGTTGTCCATCCCCTGTTTATGGATGGGTAGTATATAAATATAATATTTGACTGGGAAACATATGAAACACTTGCGTTGGCAGATGCTGGCTGCCTGCTCTTTGCTCAGTATATCGTTTTTTATCTACTTGCTGCATTATATGCTTTTCCAGGATATGCATCATATTTTTGTTTTCATGGTCGGACACCTGGCATTTTTGCCAATAGAGATACTTACAGTGACAATTATTATTGACCAGGTTCTCAAGGCAAGAGAGAAAAAGACAATTATTATCAAGCTTAACATGGTAATCGGTATCTTTTTCAGCAAAGTGGGAATAGACCTTTTAAAGAGATTATCCGTTTTTGACAGGAATACAGACAAGATCAGAAAACATTTGATTTTTACAACCGATTGGGAAAAACATGATTTTAAACGGGCATCAGAAAAGATAAAAACCGCCTCATACGACATAAACAGCCGATTGGGGGATCTGGAAGATCTGAAACACTTTATGAACAATGAGATGGATTTTTTGTTGATGTTGTTGCTTGGAAACCAGCCTCTTCTTGAACACGAAAATTTCACTGACCTTCTTTGGGCAATTACCCACCTTTCTGAAGAGCTCGCATTAAGGGATGATTTAAACAGGCTTTCCGGGACAGATTTGGATCACCTAAGTTTTGATATAAAAAAAACCTACACATTGCTTCTTGGTGAATGGCTCGCCTATATGTCGCACATGAAGAATAATTATCCCCAGCTTTTTTCTCTTGCAGTAAGAACAAATCCCTTTAATCCTGATGTGTCTGTGGCACTTCAATAGACGGGCAAACAGGTCTGGTCTGAATTTTGATACTGAATGTCTATGCATCCAAAGTTCTTGCATGTCTTGGTTTTGAACAGAATTCAACATGTTATAACGGCCTTGTCTTTTTTAACAATTGCACGGAGGATCGGCATATGGAGACCCGATAAATACCTGTTGACTTAGTGCCAAAACATTGCAACATTATATTCTGATATCCTATAACCGGATATTTTTCATGCATTGTTGTGTCTGTATCTTGATTCTGAAAATATATATTTTTGTACTTAAGGCCTTTGTTTGTCCTGATCCTGACTGAACTGTTTTGTCTGTTAAAATGTATACCGTTTGCTAACTCCATAAGGAGTATGAATTTTCTTCTGTATCAACAACCTGTTTCAGGTCTGTAAATATTACCCTCAATCCATGAACAGATAGAGAGATTGCAATGAAAAAGGAAGAAGAGATTACGATAAAAGTAACAAAGGAAATTGTGCTTAAATTTATTGAGACAGGAAGACTGTCTCTCAACACATTTGATGATGCCTGGGATCAGATACACAAAACAGTGTCTTCCTCATTGACATCAACACTGAAAGATGGAGATGAGAGAAATTCGGGATAAAATGATGGGATGCTGGATTATTTGCAAGCCTTTTTGGCAGAAAACTGCTGTTCACCCCCAGGTTAACGAAAGACCCGCACAGGGTATTGGTCAATTCAAAAGCGTTGTTAGTATCTGACCTTAACAAGAAACAGACCTTGAGCCGGAGCCTTTATGCCGGACATGCGTCTGTCACCGGATTTACATATATCCTTGAATTTATCCACACTGATTTTACCTGAACCCACATCCACTACTGTCCCTACTATATTTCTTACCATGTGCCTTAAAAAACCGTTTGCTTCAAAGACAAGCCTCACTATGCCCTCATTTCCGGATTCCGAAAGTTCTGCCAATTTCATGTCTCTTACAGGATTTGTATTACTGCTTCCGGCAGATCTGAAAGAAGAAAAATCATGGGTGCCGACAAGAAAAGAAAGAGATGTTTTCATCTTTTCAAGGTTTAACGGCCATGGAATGTGCCACACGTAATGCCGGCGAAACAGATCTGTCTCCTTTGATAAAAGTATTTGGTATTTGTAAACCTTGCTTTTGGCATCATATCTTGAATGGAAATCATCAGGGACGTCTTCGGCATTTTGTATGCGGATATCATCAGGCAGTAGTGAATTAAGGCCTTTTTTAAATGCCTCGGGACTTATTGATGAACTGGTTTTGAAGTTTGCAACCTGACCAATAGCATGTACACCAGCATCTGTACGTCCTGATCCCAACAAGGTAACAGGATGTCCGGCCATCATACTTATTTTGTCTTCAAGTACACCCTGAACAGTTGTATGCTTTTTTTGACGCTGCCATCCATGATAGCATCTGCCATCATATGCTATGACAAGTTTGACATTTCTGTTATGCATTTCGCTTAACCCTGTATGTAGCAATTAAACAATATCCGTAAAAACAATTCGATTACGACACAGTTGGATTGCCGTTAAAACACATATAACTGTGCTGGAAAATAACAAGTGGGTATTTTTGGTGGTCAGAAGATCTTGAATCCGGCCATGTTTTGTTTGATTCCTGCAGGATTATCAATTTTTCTTGCATGATATTTTTTTTGATATATATTGCAGTCTGCTTATAATGTCCATTCACAAATATATTTATGGGTGATATGGAGCCTTTTTGTTCATAAGACAAGGTATTTTATTGCAAAAGGTTTGTTATTATGGAGTGTGTCATGGACACTGTATTGGAAGAGTTGAGACAGGTTGTTTCTGATATGCTTGATATAGAACTGGGAGATGTAAAAGAGGATTCCTGCCTTGTCAGTGATCTTGGCGCTGAATCCATTGATCTTCTGGAATTGTCTCTTGCCATTGCTTCAAGGTTTGACATCAAGGTGGACGAAGATGCCATCTTTCTGAAGAGAATAGCCTTTTATAAAAAAGAGGCAGAGGAACAGGAAAAAGATGTTATTTCCCATATAGGCAAAAAATACCCCTTCCTTTCCAATGAAAGAATCAGGGAATTAATCCTTGATATAAAGGGATTTGCCTCTCCCGTAAAGATTCGGGATTTGCAAAGCTATGTGTTATGGAAACAGGATGTTGGGCAAATCGGCAAATGATATTGTTTTGATTTTGGTCGCTATCTGGTTTATGGATAGCATTTTATGGGTAATGCGATATAATATCTTGATATAATTGATGATCTAAAAGCCTTTGAATGGCGGTCATGGAAATGTCCAGGGTGCTTGAAAATAATATAATGCCGGGAATAGCCGGCAGGACAGCTGAATTTGCCGGTTTTTTAAGATCACGAGGTTTCAGGACATTTCAGAGCAGCATACATAATGCCCTTTTTTGTCTTGACCAGATTGATATTTCAAACAGAAACGATTTTTTTAATGTTCTCCGCGCAAATTTTGTGACAAATGATATGGAATGGTCCCAGTTCACCGGTCTGTTTAATGAATTCTGGGTACAGCATCCTTGCAGGGTGGAGATGTCAAGAAAAAAAAGAGGGAAAAAGAATAATGAAGACAAAACAGATCTTGTTTTCATAGAGGATACCTCTACCAGCAGACGGACAACAAGAACAGATGTTGCTGTCAAAAAGGAATGGCTTGAAGGAGTTGCGTACAGCCCTGTATCAAGAGTTGAGAAGACAGATCTTGCCAAATTTGACAATGCAGATATTCAGATTGCGCAACTTGCCCTTAAAAAAATTACAGAACCTTTCAGGGTGCAAATCACAAGAAGATCAAGAAAAGCTGTCAGGCGTGGCAAGATGGATTTTCCACGAATAATGAGACATGCTTTGAGGACAGGCGGTCTGACAACACGTTTTTTTTTCAAAAAGAAGAAGAAGAAACTTAAACGTCTGATTGTTGTGGCTGATGTGAGCGGTTCAATGGAACGTTATGCAAAGTTTGTAATGCCATTTATTCTCGGTATGAGGGGTGCAGGCTCCAAAACAGATATCTACGTCTTCTCAACTTCTCTGACACGAATCACCTTTATGATCAGACACCTTACTGTTGAAAAAATTATTGACCGCATAAGCAGGGAAGTACCTAACTGGTCCGGAGGTACGAGAATAGGTTTTTCCCTGAAACAGCTTAATGAAGAACAGAAGGGCGCTGTCATTAACAAGAAAACAGTTGTTCTTATAATGAGCGATGGATGGGATCTCGGGGGAAGGGGACTGCTCAGAAATGCAATGGAGTATCTGAAAAAGAACGCTCATTCTGTTATCTGGTTGAATCCCCTTGCGGATGACCCTGATTACAGGCCAATGTGCAGGGGAATGCAGGAAGCGCTTCCCTATATTGATTATTTTATGCCGGTAAACAGCCTGGAGGGTTTGAAACGGGTGGGGCATTTATTGTCCAGAATTATGTAATAGTTTACCTTTTATGATTCTTGGCGGGTTTATCAACACTTAATAAGGGAGACCCTGTTATGGATTTTGATTTGTCTGACAAAAACAAAGAACATATTCAACGGGTAAGGGAGTTTATTAAAGCAGAAATAGAACCTGTTACAGATCAGATTGTACGGGAAGATGATATACCGTCTGATCTTATGGGGAAAATTGCCAGGGCAGGAATGCTGGGAGTAGCTGTGCCAAAAATATATGGAGGTATAGAGGCGACAAACCTTGATATGATATTGATTGCAGAAGAGCTGGGATATGCAGGAACTGTATGTGCATGGCCTGTGTTTATGAACAACAGCGTGGCGGAGACCCTCAATTTCTGGGGGCCTGATCCGATCAGGAAAAAGTTTATTCCACCTCTGTGTGATGGAACATCATTTGCCTGCATGGGATTTACAGAACCGGCTACAGGCTCTGATCCCAGGGCGATAAAGACCACAGCCGTGCCCAGCGACAATGGATACATAATAAATGGTACAAAAAGATACATAACAAACGGCAACAAGAAGGGATACGGCCTTTTTTTTGCGAAGGATACTAAAAAGGGCCTTACAGCCTTTTTAGTAGACAAGAACTCTGCCGGTTACAGGACAAGCCGTCCCTGGAAATTTATGGGGCTTGAAGGGATGAACTGTGTTGATGTTTTTCTCAAAAATGTTTATGTGCCAAAGGAAAATATCGTAGGGGAAAGGGGAAAGGGCTTTGCCATTCTTCTTCGCTGGATAGCAACAGAGAGGATTCAGCAGGCAGCATACATGGTTGGGATTGGTCAGGCTGCCTTTGAAGAGTCTGTCAGGTTTGCAAAAAAAAGGATTGTATCTGGCAGACCTCTTGGTCATATGCAGGGTTTTCAGTGGATGCTTGCCGAGATGAAGGTAAAGACAGATGCATGTAGATATCTTACCTACAGGGCAGTATGTGATCAGGATAAAGACAGGCCTGTTGAGGTATTGTCTGCTGAACTGAAGATCTTTGTTACTCAGGCAATCCAGGAAGTTACAAGGATGGCGATACAAATTCATGGCTCTTACGGATATACAAGAGGATTCAAGGTGGAACGTTTGTTTCGTATTGCGGCTCATGCCGGGGTTACTGCAAGCAGTACTGAGATAAACAGGTCAATAGCAGGTTCAAATATTTTCAGGGGTAATCAATGAAAATACTCCGCTTGTTCGTGTTGTGTGTGGTGTTACAGATTTTTGCAGGCGGGTGCACGATTAAATATGTGTCGTCACCCGGAAAAGAAAATGCAATCAACAGTATTGGGTTGTGTCAGGATGTTATTGAACAAAAGATCAAGACCCTCTCTTATCGTTTGCAGCAAAAAGGGCTATCAGATAAAAACAGGGAGTTGACAGAAAATCTTCTCGGTTTTTATAGACACCTGAAGCATATCTCATCTAACAAGTATGTCTCAGAGAACCAGTACAGATATATCATAAGGGAAATGTTCAAAGAGACAGACACCCTTGAACAGGATTATTTTTTTCTGCTTGATACATACAGGCAGGACAGTGCCCGTACTGTAAGTGCTTTTGTGGCAATGAAACAGGAGATATTAAGGCTGTACAGGAAGAAAGACTATGAAGGAGTAGTCAAAAAATGTCTTGAAACAAGGGCGCTGTTTGGTCCTGATGCAATAACTCCGGAGCTTGGTGCATGTTTGGCTCTGTCACTGTCTGAGAAGGGACTGACAGATGAGGCAATACGTGTTGCCTGTAATTCTTTTGTCAAACTCGAACGATATCCTGACATTGTTCTACTGGAGACAAATCTGGCGTTATGGCAGATGCAGGCAGGAAGACAGAGACAGGCCTTTTATGTGACCCAGAGAATATCAGACATATGTCAACAACGGAGAGATATGTTGCAGCGGCTCAGGCAGGAACAGATGTCGTACAGAGGTCCCAGAAGCAAGGTTGGAGGCAGGGTCTTTGATGCAGATAACAGGTCAGGAAACAAAAGGGATCGTTTTTCAGAAATAAACAGGAAATTTCCCAAGGTTGCAGAACTGGTAAAGGAGCACAGATTTAATGATGCACGGACACTGTTGTCAAGGAAGAAGGGTTTATCTGCCATGAATGGAATTGAAGCCATAGACAGGGCCATGATATTGGTGGATTTTGCTGAAAAGGCATATATCAAAACAAGGCTGAAACAGGCAGTGTCGTTTCTGGAACAGGAAAAATTTGATAGTGCCTTGGCCTGTATAAAGGATCTTGAGTCCCGGCATCTTGCTAACAGTGAGGCTGTTGCCATTAAACGGCAGGCATCTGCCGGATCGATAAACCGTGAAAGAAAGAGGGCGGCAAAGCTGTTTTTAATGGCCAGAAAGTCTGTGGATCCTGCACAAAAAAAGGCGTTTTTACGATCTGCCTACTCCATATTAGATGCTCTTACAAAGAAATATCCTTTTTCACCGCTTATGAAAAAGGTAAGGGCAAATATGCATGTTGTATCCAAAGAGTTGTCCATGCTGGAATAGGTGTTGATGTTCAATACAAAACTCCAATCTAAGGATATGAATTATCATGTTAAATTCCCTGATGTAATATTTGCGATGTAACAGTAAGACATGGCACATGTTTTGCTTGAATTTTTAATAAATATCGAATAATCTCTTTGAGCTGTTGGCTATCAATAAACAGGCCATGCGCACGTATGAGGTTTCAATCTATAAATAAGATGTTTCGGGCAAGATCAGGGAAATCAAGGATACAGGGGTGTACAGGAAAGTAATTTTGTGTATTGGCACCGGTGTTGTTCAAAAAGATGGATGGGAACTGGGACAGATAATATGCATGAATCAATAGAAAAGGCCTCTGATATTATTGTTAACTCCGAATTCACAATCGCCTTGACAGGCGCAGGGATATCTGTAGAATCGGGTATTCCTGATTTTAGAAGTGCAGATGGACTATGGTCAAGATATGATCCGGCAGAATATGCAGCTATGGGTACTTTCATGGTTAACCCTGTAAAGGTCTGGGAGCTGATGAAGGAAATGGAAATACTCCTTGGCAAGGCAAAGCCAAATGCGGCACACATGGCCATGGGAGAAATGGAAAAGGCAGGTTGCCTTCACTATGTAATTACCCAGAACATTGACGGCTTGCACCAGGAAGGCGGGTCAGAAAATGTCATTGAATATCATGGGACATGGAAAACATTGTCCTGCATATGGTGTGGCAAAAAATACACATATGAAGAAAAAAGGGAGCAATATCCTCCGCAGTGCGAATGTAAAAGGATATTAAAACCGGATATAGTCTTTTTTGGAGAACCAATTCCAGAGGATGCAATGACTCTGTCATACAGGCTTGCATCAAAGGCTCAGGCACTGATTATTGTGGGGACCTCTGCAGTTGTGTCTCCGGCTAATACCATCCCTGTCACAGCCAAAGAAAACGGGGCATACCTTATTGAAATAAATACAAAACCTACTCATCTTACAGACAGCCTGACAGATGTTTTCTTACAGGGGAGTGCCGGTAAAATCATGCCTGAACTTTTAACCAGTGTAAAAAGCAAGATCCGTTGATACAGTCAATGTTCATGCAGTCCAAACCTTGTATGGATCTGTTGTTTGTCTTTGGCAAGGATATATGGTCTTATTGATTATAGGATATTGCAGATCATATATTTTCAAAAGACCGATGCAGAATCAAAATCCAAACAGATAGGGGGGATTAACCTTGGTTACCAGCAAGATTGACAAGACAACTCTGGAAACCGCATGTAAGGAAATAATAGAGACAATACTGTTTTGTATTCCCAATGCCTATAAAGGTACAGTATATGAAATAGGCCTTCCTCCTGATCTTGTAGCAACAAGGGTTGCCTCCGGTATAATCGATGATAACAGAGAAGTCATTACATGGAACAGTCTGGCAACTGATTCTGATTACAATTATCCTGGTAGGCCCTGGGTCGAATACAGAGATCAGCCGGGTCGTCCCAAAGAGGCCATGTCGTGGTGTGTAAGCGAGCAGAAGAGCTGGACAGCAGAGGATCCTGCACATGATAGCAGAAGTGTCCGTCTTCAGGTAGAAGGTGTGTTTGATGATTTCCATCACATGGAACCGGTTCTGATAAAAAAGGCAGATTTTTTTAATGGTAATGGCGATCATATAGTTTACCCTGCAGATTACAACGGCAAGGTGCTATGGCAGGATAAGGATTCTATTGTGGTGGCCATAATAAAGATTCATTTCAAGCCAAACACGATCAGGATAGGTGGCCCTGAAACCAAAATTATCAAAAAACTTTCCAGGGTATTTGGGACTGAACTGCTTTCATACCAGTTAAAACGGGACTCTCTGGAAAGGATGCGGCAACTGGCAAAGGAAAAGATAGATTCATGTAATATCCTGGCACATACATTGCGTAATACCATTGCCAAATCCGGTCTTATCTTTTCGTTAATAAAACTTGAATTGGGAGAACTCAGAACTCAGTGGGAAAAGATGCTGCTGGAAAATGCAGGCGTGAAGGAGATGAAAAAAGAGGCAATAGCCAATTTGAACAATATGCTGGAAAAGATGGATGCAACTTCCGATGAACTGGGCAGGAGCCTGGTTGATTTTCAGAACAGGTTTATGGATATGTCCTTACCGCCTGATATAGGAGAGAAGTGGGTACATAACCAGATTGAGGAGAAATGGAAGAAACTGCTTAAAAGCAGGCCATCAAAGGATGTTGAAGCAAACGAGGTCTATCAGAGTATTAATAAATTGAAAAAATCATTATACTTGGGTAAGGATCCGGCCCTGCTTTCGAGTTATAAACAGATATCTGATTCCCTTAAGAAAGAATGGACATCCCTTATTTACAAGCATGTTGACCGACCTAATCCGCAGTTTTTGGGAAAGTTGAGCAGTCTTTTGCAGGACCGTTCCCTGAATTTGCCGCAGCAGGAAAAGTCAAGAAAAAGCCTTATGCATCTCAAGGCACTTGTCGAAATAATAGGCGAGCTGGAAAAAAACACAAATATTATTCTTGACAGAATAATGCAAAGTGATAATGAAATAAGGGAAACAACCTGAGTTGGTTGATACTCCATCCATGTCAGAATATGCGCCTGTAGCTCAGCTGGATAGAGCAGCGGACTTCTAATCCGCAGGCCGGGTGTTCGAATCACCCCAGGCGCACCATTTCACATCGACCAATCTCAACCATGCAATCCTGCTCCGGAAATTCTGCCCCTTATCCACTGGCATGAAAATACGGACTGTTTTTTATGTCAGATGTCCTTTAGCATAACGCTGGAATTTTTCAATGGCAGCAGGAATCATATTTCTTACAAAGATCTCTTTTTCAAACAGGGGCAGGTTGTTGTATCTGTTGTAGTCCTCGTGATCGGGCCGTAACTGGAATTTCTCTGATCTGATATCAGATACAATACTGTCAAAATCCAAAACCAGTTCAACAAAAGTAAGATAGTCTCCCGGATATCTTTCAAGCCATCCCAACCTTTTCATACATTCAAATCGAACAGTGTCCAGAAGTACAAGGTAGCGGTCTATTGTTTCCATTTTTTTTCTGGGAGACAATTCATTGAATTTAAAACCTGATCCAAATCCAAGAAGATTCATGATCAGATCGTACAGATAAAACACATCCTTGCCTTTGCCCTGGACAAGAAATGAAAGTGCGGCATCTGATATATCTGAGGGCCTTGTGTCTGCATTGTAGTTTTCTTTAAACTTGTATCTCCAGTTTCTGTATGCCTTTTTAACTGCGATACCTAATCTTTTCTCTTCAAGATCAATAAGTTCCAACATAGCCCTCGTGACAGCCCGAATCCGTTGTAAAATATTTTATCTGAAACCTGCATGAACTGCTTTCAAAAAAAAGACCGTTTACTTTCTGAAATTGGGGCATATGAAGTTTGCGCATGTATGAAATGCATTGGTGGATACTGTTGTACCGGTTTAATCCGCTTTATCCATACATGCCTTAATAAAACCATAAAACAGAGGGGCAGGTTTTTCCATACTTGATTTCAATTCAGGATGGGCCTGGGTTGCAACGAAAAATCTTAATTCAGGCAGTTCAATAAACTCTACAAGCCTCCCATCTGTAGATTTACCTGAAAAGACCATTCCATGTTCCTCAATGGTTGAATGATATCTGGTATTAACTTCATATCTGTGCCTGTGCCTTTCTGATACCTCATCACTGTTGTAAAGGTCATGAACAAGAGAAGGCTTTTTCAGGACAGCCGTATATGCCCCTAATCTCATTGTTCCTCCCTTCTCCTTTAACTGCTTCTGTTCCGGCAGTATATCTATGACAGGATGTGGTGTGTCAGGATCAATTTCTGTGGAATTGGCATCGGGCAGATTGCAGCAATGACGGGCAAATTCAATAACAGATAACTGCAGGCCAAGACACAGACCCAAAAAGGGGATATTATGTTCCCTTGCAATACGAATGATCTCTATTTTGCCCTCTGTACCCCTTGCGCCAAAACCACCGGGAATAACTATCCCATCAACTTTCTCAAGAAAGGACTTGTTCTCAAAATTGGTTGTTTCCACCCATTTTACATTAATTCTGCACCTCAAATGGGCAGAACAGTGGTGAAATGCCTCTATTATTGATGCATATGAATCTTCCAGTTTGGTGTATTTCCCACACATGGCAACAGTAATTTCTGTTTCCGGATGCCTGATGTTTTCTATAAACTGTTTCCATTTTGTAAGATTGGGAGGGCTGTAAAGATTAAGCTTTTTATGTATGATTTCCGGCAGTCCTTCCTTTTCAAAGACAAGCGGGATTTCATATATATCATCAACATCAAGACCTGTAATAACTGCACTGGGGTTTACATCACAAAAACTGGCTATTTTGGCCTTTATACTGTCAGTTATATATTCGGAACATCTGCCAATAATTATGTCAGGGAAGATCCCTCTCTGTTTGAGAAGATTGACACTTTGCTGGGTCGGTTTTGACTTTTGTTCATTAACCCCGTAGGGAATGGGAATATATGTCAGGTGTACATAAAGTATGTTTTCCCTGCCAACATCTTCCTTCATTTGACGGACTGATTCCAAGAACAGCTCGTTTTCAATATCTCCTACAGTACCTCCAATTTCCACTATTACAAGATCGGGGTGTTCCTTTTTTACTACATCAAAGATATGTCCCTTTATGACATCAGTAACATGCGGTATGTATTGAACTGTTTTTCCGAGATAATCTCCTCTTCTTTCCTTACGCCTTACAATGTCAAAGACCTTGCCCATGGTAAGGTTCCAGCTGGATTTGCAGGTTACACCGAGAAAGCGTTCGTAATGGCCGAAATCCATGTCTACTTCACCGCCGTCATCAAGTACGAACACTTCTCCATGCTCAAATGGATTCATGGTGCCGGGATCAAGGTTAAGATAGCCATCGCATTTAACAGGTACGATCTTCAGTTTTGATGATAGCAGATGACCAATAGAAGCGGCAGCAATTCCCTTGCCAAGCCCCGATAGTACACCCCCTGTTACAATTATGTATTTTGTATGCATCTGATTTTCTCTGTTTTTTTTATGATTTGATTTTTGCGCTATAATTGTTTTTCACAATCCTGGTGTATGTATGCCGCGGATTTGAGGCAGATACGGACATTGGGGAAAATGCCCTTATTATGAATGAGAATCTGTTATGTATTCCTTGATCCTGCTGATTTCTGTCAGGGCCTCCAAAGGGGTTATGGAATTGATATCTATGCCTTTGATCCAGTCTCTCAGAAACAGATCCTTGCCGTCAAACAGGCTCATCTGTGTTGGATTGTTATCTCTGTTTTCTGCCTTTGATATATCTGTATGTAGTCCTGTGGATTTGTTCATGGCTGCACCTTCCAGGGTCTCAAGTACCTCTTTTGCCCTTTTAATAACTGGTTCCGGCAGACCTGCAATCCGTGCAACCTCTATCCCGTAACTTTTGCTTGTAGCTCCAGGGGCCAGTTTTCTTAGGAATATAATCCTGTTATTCCATTCTCTTATTGCCACGTTAAAGTTTTTTACCCGTGGTTTGGTAATCGCAAGTTCAGTTAATTCATGGTAATGAGTGGCAAAGAGTGTGCGGACTCCTTTGCCCTCAAGATCGTGCAGCGCCTCAGCTATTGCCCAGGCAAGACTGAGTCCGTCATATGTACTGGTTCCCCGTCCTATTTCATCGAGTATTGCCAAGCTGTTGGGTGTTGCATTGCGCAGTATGTTGGCTGTTTCATTCATTTCGACCATAAATGTGCTTTGACCTCTTGTCAGGTCATCCATTGCCCCTACACGTGTAAATATTCGGTCTGCAATACCGATTGACGCCTTTCTGGCAGGAACAAAACTTCCTATCTGTGCCATCAGAACAATGAGGGCGGTTTGTCTGAGTATGGTGGATTTACCCGCCATATTGGGACCTGTGATAATCAGGACCTGCTGCTTTCTGTCGTCCATAAAAATATCATTGGGGACAAATGCCTCCTCTTTTATTGTCTGTTCTATAACAGGATGTCTTGCTTCAACAATGTCCAGCCTGGAGGTGTTATCAATATGAGGGCAAACATAATTGTTGGTTTCTGCTGTTTCTGCCAGTCCGGATATTACATCAATAATGCCTACTGTTTCTGCTGTATCTTTTATCCTTTTGCTTTCAGATATGAGTCCTTGCCTGATATCTTCAAAGAGTTCTATTTCAAGGGATATCCTTTTCTCTTCTGCAGTAAGAAGTGTTTCCTCCATGTTTTTCAGTGCCTCTGTCACATAACGCTCTGCATTGACAAGGGTCTGCTTTCTTATGTAATCAGAGGGAACAAGATGTATGTTTGCCTTGGATACCTCAATATAATAACCATATATCCGGTTAAAACCGACCTTGAGGCTTGATATCCCTGTTCTTTCCTGTTCTGATGCTGCAAATTCGGTTATCCATGTCTTGCCGTTACGGCTGAGGGATATGAGATTATCCAGTTCTTCATTGTATCCTTCCTTGATAATTCCGCCATCTTTGAATGATACAGGGGGGTCATCATGGATGGCATTTTCTACTGTAAGGGCTACATCATGGAGGAGATCCATCCTTTCAATAAGATCTGTAATAAATTCACTTGCAGAATCCTTGAGAACTTCTTTAATGAGTGGAAGCTTTTGTATGGATGCCTTCAGGGACAGGAGATCTCTTGGGGTTGCCCTGCCAAGGGCAATTCGTCCGTTGAGACGTTCCATATCATAGATGTCTTTAAGATAATCCCTGATTTTTTTCCTTGTTACAGGGTCATCTTTCATGGTGGCGACTGCTTTCAATCGGCTGCGTATCTGTTCTGCATTTATTAAAGGATATATGATCCACCTTTTTAATATCCGTCCACCCATGGGTGTCATTGTTTTATCAATGACCTGGAACAGACTCCCTTTCCTGGATTGGCGCCGCATGGTCCTGAGCAGTTCAAGGTGACTGCAGGTAGTTTCATCAAGGATCATAAAATCTCCCACCCGGTAACTTGTGATTTTGTCAATATGATGCGGCGAGGCCTTTTGGGTGTTTTTTATGTACCTGACAAGCATCCCTGCGGCAATGATACCATTTGTCATTTCAGAATATTCCGGGCCAGAGATATGCTCTGTTCCGAAATGTTCTTTCAGTATTGATTCTGCATCCTTTAATGAAGGTGTATCCTCTATGGTTTCTGTGTGATATTGGGAAAGTTCTTTGATGTCTGTTATGGTTACGTTTTTTAATGCCAGAATTTCTGCCGGATCTATTTTGGCGATCTCATCTATAAGGTCACTGACAGAAGACAGTTCTGTAACGAAGAATTGACCGGTAGTGAGATCTGCATGGGCAAGCCCGAAGACAGGGCCTTTTTCTTGGAGATTGTAAGTTTGGTTCTGGCATATAGCGGCTATATAACGGTTCGTTTTTTCATCAATATCTGTTTCATCCACTACTGATCCCGGAGTAACAAGTCTTATAACCTCCCTTTTTACGATTCCCTTGGTTGATTTTGGGTCTTCTACCTGTTCGCAGATAGCAATCTTAAGGCCATTGTCCACGAGTTTCCCTATGTAGTTTCCGACCGAATGGTATGGTATCCCACACATTGGCACCTTTTCACCGTTTAGTTTTCCTCTTGAAGTCAGGGTGATTCCAAGGATTCTGGATGCGGTTAAGGCATCGTCAAAAAACATTTCATAGAAATCTCCCATTCGGAAAAACAGTATGGCGTCGGGATATTCTGCTTTTATGCCCATGTACTGTTTCAGCATAGGTGTAAGATTGTTCATGTTGCAGTCTTTGGCGTTATGCCTTTTAATCTGGGAAATGGTTCGCCTTTTATATGAACAGGGTCTGTTTTAAATGCATGGATGTTGGTGGGATATATGGTATCCCATTTTTTGCATTGTGGACATTGCCAGCTAAGCTCGTTAGTTTGAAAACCACAATGGACACAACGGAAGTTTATATATGGCAAATTAAGGTTTTCAATAAGTTCTCTATATGCCAACAGGGCCTCATCGTGTCTTTTATGTTTCAGTAATATTTCTCCTTTTAATCTGACTGCCCCCCAGAAGCACGGGTCCAGTGTGAGGGCGTTTGTTATTTCAGATAGCGCATCTGTAATATTGTCACTGTTGTAATAGTACTGGGCCAGGGCCATGTGTGCGAATACATCAGGATGTGTTTGAATGGCCTTTTTTAAGAATTCCTCTACGGGTTTGAGGTTTTTCATAAGAGAGTAAGATTGTTCAAGCCTTTTATATGCAAGATAGGTAAAACGAGGCTGGAATTCTGCAATTTTTTTCCATGTGGAAATGGCCTTTTTATGTTTATGTTCTTTAAAGTAGATATCTCCAAGATGCAGATAAGCATCAACACATCCGTTATATACAGAAATTGCCCTGTTGAAGAGAGAAATTGCCTTGGCTGTATTGCCTTTTTTCTGTTGTATCTTTCCTATCTCAACGAGATGATGTGCCAGGATATTGTCATAGTTTTTATTGCTGATGCGGGATATCTTTTGCAAGATTTCATAGGCATGTTCCCATTCTTTCATGTCTTCATAAATCTTTTTTATTTCTTCCAATGCCCTTAAATTGGATGGGTCCTTTTTGATGACTTTTGTGAATATCTTCAATGCCCTGTCAAGGAAGCCTCCGCTGCGGTAGTCAAGCCCCATGTCCAGAAGCGCATCTGTCTTTATACGTTCGTCTATGTTTTGTCTCAGGGTAATACTCTGTCTGATTCGGATTGCCTTGCCTATATCTCCTTTTGCACGAAACAGGTTCCCCAGGGCTACATATGTTTCTATTACATCCGAGTTTATTTGAATGGATTTCGTAAACTCTTCAATGGCCCTGTCATGGTTGCTGGAGATTATATATTGAATTGCCCTGAAAAAGGCCTCATCATTTTCTTTTGTATTGTGTGTGGAAAGATCTTTCCTTGTCCCTATCCTTGTCTTACAGACAGCTATGCCTGCAATAAAGGATAGCAGCATTCCTATAACCAAGATTTGAATCGATGGGTCAAGACACCAGTGAACTATTGATTGCCACACAAAAGCCTCTTTGGACAGAAGATTGTTAAGCGCCTAAATCCTGTTTATGGACAGAGTGCAGAAAAGATGACAGGGCTGTATAACCCGTACAATCTTTTTCGGAATCACGGGTTGTGAAAAAATGCTGTACGTGGTTGATACCAATAATATACGAGTGAGTGTTTTTCACATTAAGTTGGTGCCTCCATGTAGCTCAGGCATAGGGATAGCCCTGATTCCCGGTATAAAAGCAAGACTTTAGACTTGATTATGCAAAAAGCATCCTGTTTGCGAAAACAAATGCTGGCTAAAAGGCAATAAGATTGAGTGCCCAACAGGTATTGTTCAGTGATAAAATGTTTTTTAACGCCAAGGAAATCAGGGAGTACGAGAAGGCGTACAGATCTTCTGCAATTTGGCTTCGCAGATTGAACCTGCCTGCCGTGTCTTGCACGGCAGGTATCAGGATTGTGAAAAACAGCCATTTACAGATGAAAACTGCCTGAATGGAGCGGTTTTTGGGGTTCAGAAGACGCAAGCATGGTGACTTTTGTTAATTCATCACAACAGGATTGTTGTTTTCTGTTTCCATGGTTTCTTCTGTTATTGGAAGATTTCTCAGGGAGGTAAGCTCCTTTTCCTTTGCGGCAATGTCTTTTTTAAGTTGACGTACCTGCCGTTTCAGGGCAAAACGGTCAATTATGCCGTATATCCCTGTAACAATAACACCGAGACAAAAGGCAAATGTGGTTACCACATATAGGGAAAGAGGCATGGTTTCCCAGCGTGCAAACAGCAGATCTATCTTGAATGTAACCGTAGTAGAGAATGCAGGATTGTTCTCAACTGCAACAATAATAATAAACAGACATAAAAAAATCATCAGCATCCACTTCAACATATTCATTTTTTCCTCCAATAAACGTGTTTATAATTTCTTGAAATATGGCAGCAGCTTTTTATATGTCTCACGAATGTGTTCAGGAATAACCCTGACATCACCGAGAACTGTCATATAGTTTGTGTCGCCATTCCATCGGGGAACAATGTGAAAATGCATGTGTTCCTCCACACCGGCCCCTGCTACTTTGCCAAGGTTTAAGCCTACATTGAAGCCGTCCGGGGACATCTCCTGTTTAAGGATGTTGATTGTTTTTCTAACCTTTATAATAAGATCAAGGGATTCCTCTTCAGAAAGGGCATCAAGTGTCGGAACATGTCGGACAGGCATTACAAGCAAATGCCCATTGATATATGGGTAACGGTTCATTATTACCATACTCATGGGCCCGACATACAGGATTAATCTGTCTTCATCGTTGGTTCTGTCTTCAGTCGGACAAAAAATGCATTGATCGTCTTTTTTGTTAGACAGTATATATTCCATTCTCCATGGGGCCCATAAAACATCCATGTGTGTTTGTCTCCTGAACTTGAGTATGCAAGTTTACTAAACTTTTCAAATCTGCTAAGAAGTATACCAATACATAAAAAAAAGACAAGAATAAATAATGTTCGCTCATCAATTGATTTGCAGGCGGTTACAAACTCTTGTCTGAAAACTTATGGTCTTTTATTCTCTGCCAGGTTGTACAAGGTGGCAGAAAAAACTTTTTACAGGTGCATAACACAGACTATGGATACCTTCCATTATATTCAAAACGAACTGTACTCTGCTATCCGTGATATTTCTGAATTGCTTGAGAACGCAGCATCTGTTTCTGAGTCTTGCAGGATATCCTTTGAGGATTTGGCAAGGTCCTGTGAGGATATCAGAAGACAAATAGACGAAGGTATACTGCGTGTTGCAGTAATCGGATCAATCAAATCAGGAAAGAGTACCTTTACAAACTATCTTTTTCATGGGGATTATTTAAAACGCAGTGCCGGTGTGGTGACATCTATTGTTACCAGAATCATGCGGGGTGATTCTATCAGGGCCAGGGTATTTTTTAAATCATGGGCCGAGATTAACAATGACATGAGACAGGCAATGATTTTGATGCCTTTTCTGGAATATAATCCTGGAGGGGAGGCCTTTGATATCAGGAAAGAAGAGTGTCGCACGGCATTGAAAGAGGCCATTGAGTCATTAAACAGTTCAATGCTTGTTTCAGGGGATACACGCAATCCCCAAATTGTACTTTTGTCCTCCTATCTTAAGGGTTATGACAGGGTAAGAGATATTATCAGGGAAGATAATGCAGAGGTGGTTTTTCGGGAGAGGCGTTTTGCAGAACACAGGGCATTTGTGAGTGATGATGCCTGTGCTGTCTTTCTCAAGGATATACAACTGGAGATAAACACAGGACTTGTTGACAGAAATATCGAGATAGCAGACTGTCAGGGCAGTGATTCTCCCAACCCGTTGCATTTAAATATGATTCGCGACTATCTGTTCTATACAAATCTTAATATCTATGTAATAAGCAGCAGAACAGGTGTGAGACAGGCAGATGTCAGGTTTCTGTCAATAATAAAAAAGATGGGGATCATGGATAATGTTATTTTTATTGTTAACTGTGATTTTAATGAACATGATTCCCTTCAGGACCTCAATCGTTTAACAGACAAGATCAGAGAAGATCTGTCCATGTTTACAGACAGACCGGAACTTTATACCCTTTCGGCCTTGTTTAATCTGTTCAGGACAGTAAACAGTAATCCGTCTTCAAAACATACCCTGACAGAAAAGGAGTTGGTACGGCTAAGGCAGTGGGAAGAGGAGACAGAACTGTCAGAATTTTTAGACAGGCAGACAGAGCTTTTTGAGACGTCTTTTAAAAAAAAGCTCGGCAGGGAAAGATACAGCCTGCTTTTGAGAAATCATATTGAGCGCCTCCTGCTTATTGTTTCAACTATACGAAATCAGGCCGATATTAACCTGAAGATTTTGAAACAGGACGCCCTGAGCGCAAAAAAGATAATGGAAGAATTAAGGCTTAATAATGAACGTATGGATAAGCTTAAGCTTTTAATTAAGAAAACCATGTCTGCCATGTCAGAAGATATTAAGGAGGAAACAAGGTCCAGGGTGGATAGATTCTTCAGTCCTCGTTCTGAAACAGTCATAGCTGATTTTCTTGAATATATAGAAAATCAGCATGTTTCATATGAAAAATATGAGGACAGTTTTTCCTTGAACGGTTTCTCCCATACCCTTTACCTTGTTTTCCACGATTTCAAGGCACGGGTGGATTCTTTTACAGCAGAACGCTTGGGACCGGAAATAGTAAAATTTGTCAAGGATACGGAAGAATACATACAGGAATCCTTTCGGTCTGCTTCTTATCCCTATGTCAGTATGATTGAAGATTATCTGGAGAAATATAACACTCAGCTTGAATCCATTGGAATAAACGTAAATGAACAGATGAATGATGGTACAGAACAAGGTTTGGAACCTGATCTTGCTTTTATAAAGGCTACGGGGAAGATTGTCCTGCCTTCAGCAGTGGTTAGCATGGATTTTTCTTCCAGGATAAGGGCAGAGGCCTTTATGCATCTTGGCTTTTATAGCCTTCGCAGGGTGATGAAAAAGATCTTGAAAAAGAATGAAAGGGATGGAAACGAGTGGAGGCTGGCTTTAAAAAAGGCGGTCAGACAAATAGCAAAGGAAGCAGAAAAGTCGGTTGTTTCCTGTTTCATTAATTATGCGGAAAACCTGAAATTCCAGTATTTTTTCAGGCTTATTGATCTGATTAATGAAAATTATTATGATATACTCTGCAGACAGTTATCTGCAAAGATTACGGAGTATCCGCACAGTACTGCCCTGATAGAGGGGCATCAGTCATTAAAGGATAAGGCTGTCAAAGGTCTCGAAGAAGTGAAAAAGGCTGCTGAACAGATAGGTTTAAGAATAGAAGGGATAAAGGGCAGGGCATCTGCCTTGTGAATTTGTTATGTCTGCCAAAGAGGAGGTTGGACCATGATCACAATGGAGCCCATAGGAGTTATACACTCTCCTTTTGTGAAACCGGAAGGCATGCCGATACAGCCTGCCGGAGCTTCTGGTGTGGAAGGGACAGTAGAAGTCTTTGAACAGTTCCGACAGGGATTAAAGGATCTTGATGGATTTTCACATATTATCCTTTTGTACTATTTTCATTTAAGCAAGGGCTTTAGCTTGCAGGTTATTCCGTTTCTGGACACCTGTTTCAGGGGGGTATTTGCTACCCGTGCACCAAAACGTCCCAATCCTGTTGGTCTGTCTATTGTACAGCTTAACAGGGTAGAGGACGGAGTATTGCATATTGAAAACGTGGATATAATCGATGGAACTCCTCTGCTTGACATAAAGCCGTATGTAAAAGAATTTGATTGCCACTCCGAGGTGAGAAGCGGGTGGATTGAAAAGTCCGGATTAACGGTATCAGAGAGAAAATCGGATTTGCGGTTCAAAGACTGATTTTTTACATATGCTTAACCGGGCTGTTCTGCTGCCTGCTTTCTTTTACCGAGCCATTCCTTTACTCTCTGTTTTGATTCATCCATGATAGTATAAAATATGGGGATGTATATCAGAGTGAGAAAGGTGGAAATAAAGAGTCCGCCTATAGCCACTACTGCAAGAGGAGAAAGACGTTCCAGTCCGAGGGCACGTTGTGCCGCTATTGGAATCATTCCCACTATGGTACTGAATGCAGTCATAAGGATAGGCCTTGTTCTTGTTTTTACGGCCTGTTTTATGGCCTCTCTCCTTTTTATTCCATTGGCCCTGGCCTGCTCAATAAAATCGATAAGAAGAATTGAATTGTTTACCACAACTCCTGCGAGAAGGATCATTCCCATGTTTGCAGGCATGCAGGCGTGGCGGCCGACCAAAAGAAGTCCCCATGCCCCCCCTATTGTGGCAAAGGGTATGGCTGTCATTATAATAAAAGGGGTTGTCCATGAACTGAATATGGGTATCAGTGAAAAATACAGTAAAATTACTGCCATGCCAAGAGCCCTTGTTAGTCTTTCCCCTGCCTTTTCCATGTTTTTTACTTCGCCTTCATTGCTTATTTTATACCCTGGCGGCATCTTGAAATCTGCGAGGGCCTTTTTTATGCGGGACTGTATATGTGTTATGGAAGTGGTAGAACGGTAGCCGTAAATATCTACAGTAGGTTCAAGTTCCTGACGGGTATATTTTGTCCTTATCCTCACCTTGTGTGTCTCTACAAGTTCTTCAAGGGGTACTGGGCCCGTTTTTGTAGGGATGTTCATGGACAGAATGTCTGTCAGTGAATCTCTTGCATCTGCTGGATAACGAACCCTTATGGTATAGCCATCTTCTCCCGGAACTCTCAGTACAGATGCTATTCCTCCCTTGACGGCATTACGCAGGTTTCTGCTCAGTTCCACAGGACCAAGTCCATATCTGCTGAGCTTTTCTATGTTTACCTTAATAAGCCATTCTGTCTTGTCCATATTCCATGATCTGCTTATTGTGGTTAGCCCTCGTACCTTGTAGAGTCTTTTTTCTGCCTCTGTTGCAAGCCGATCCAGTTCCCTTGGATCAGGTCCTGACACCATAATGTCTATAGGAGCGGCAATTGATGAAAGGGGGGTTGCCCCAAAATCATACACATCAAGATATTGAAGCCCTGCAATACCTGCTGTCCGTTTTCTTATTTCATCCTCTATCTGCCAAATGCTCTCCTTTCGGTGAAATCTGTCAATAAAATGAACAGTTATCATCCCCTGCTGGGGAATATTGCCGGTTCCAAAGCTGACAACTCCCGGTTCTGAACCAACTGTAGTGGAAATGAATTTGACACCGTTCATCTGTTTCAGTATGTGCTCGATCTTTTTTGCGATTGCCTCTGTATCAGACAGGGATGTATCCGAATCTGCCTTGAATGCTATCTTTACGATACCTGTGTCCATAGGGGGCATAAGGTCTCGGCCGCTTAAGGGCATTATAACCTTTATGCTTATTATAAATAGTCCAATAGCAGGTATTATAAATATAAGCTTATGCTCGAGTGCTATATCAATCATTGATGCGAAAAACTCCCTGATGGGATCTGTTATATAGGTTCCAAACAGGGCAACTGTCTTTTCAAACCTGTTTTTTTCTGTACGGCGGCTTATCATGTATGGGGTAAATATGGGTATGATGGTTACTGAAACTATGTAACTTGAGACAAGAGATATGGCGAGGACAACGGTAAATGGCCTCAATATCTTTTCGACATATCCGCCTATAAACATGATAGGCACAAGTACGATGACCGTAGTATAGGTGCCGGCCCAGTCGGCAAGCAATATCTCCTTCAAACCATCTTTTACTGCCGTTAATATTGGTTCCTTAAGTTTGTGGAAATGCCTTTCTATGTTTTCGATAACCACAATAGCATCGTCCAGCAGGAGACCAACCGCAACAATAACCGCTGTCAGGGTAACTATATTAAGCTCGTAACCCAGGATGTACATGACCGCAAAGGTCATGAAATATGTAAAGGGAATGGATATGGCCGCAAGAATGGATATTCTTGTGTTGGCAAGGATCAGAAATATTACTGCCACGGTCATTATGATTGCATCCCTTAATGATTCTACCATGTTGTTTATGCTGGTATGTATGATGGCTTTCTGCGTGTCTGCAACCTGTATGGAGATTCCGCTGTATTTTTTTCTTATGGCAGGAAGGGCCTTTTCAACTGCGGCTATTGTGGTGGTTACGTGTCCCTTTTCGGGACGCAGCAGATTTATGCCTATTGCTGCATGCCCGTTGCCCCTGTATAAAGACTGGCGTTCAAGATACATGGTTTTTACAGACGCTACATCTCCAAGATGTATTTCCCCTCCGCCGTTTTTGGGTTCATGTCCCACAACAACGGATGCAAGTTCTGCCTTTTTCAGCCTTTCCCCCTCTGTTTTTATTAAAAACTGGCCATGTCTTCTGATTATTAGACCATCCGGTATATTTATGTTCTGCTCTTGAAGGGCTGTGATTACCTGCTCCATGGACAGATGATAACTGTTCAGTTTTACAGGATCTACAACTACTTCCATTTCAGGAAAATAACCTCCGAAAACCTCAACGTTTGCTACCTCCGGGATTCTCAGAAAGTCTTCCCGTATCTCGTTGTCTGCAAGTTGACGTACCTTGGCAAGATCGAGATTGCTTCCCTTTTTCGGTATCAGGGCAAGGGTGAAGACAGGGGTAGTTGCATCGCTTACCCTGAATATCCTTGGGGGGAGTATGTCCCTGGGAAGTTTGGGCTCAATTCGTTTGAGGGTGTTAGCGATATCTGTGGCTGCTGCATCCAGCCCCTTTTTGTATTCGAACTCAACACGTACTACAGCCATTTCATCCTGACTGACGGATCTTACCTTTCGAACCAGATCCACTGTGGCAAGTTCCTTTTCTACAATACGGGTTATCTTGTCTTCCACATCGCCTGCTGATGCCCCTGGCCAGGACACTATTACAGTTATTACAGGATAGTTGGCATCAGGGAAGAGATTGAGAGGCATACTTTTAAAGCCTATGTAACCAAAGGCTACCAAGAGGAAGATCAGGGACATTATGAGATGTGGCTTTTTGAGGAAATGTTCAAGAGGTGTTTCTGTCAGTTTGTTTTCGGTCATGATGTACCTGTAATCAGAACAGATAAAAACATCTTCTGTTGTGGTGTTATCGTGTCTGTATTGTGTTTGTGTTACGTGTGCAGATGGTTATGCCGCCCAATATTTCATCTATGTCATGGGTGAATACTGATATAATCCTTCTGCCTTATATAAAGGCCATTGGCCGGTATTTATTCACAAATTGATCTTTGCTGTTAGGAGGCTGTCAGGAAACAGGTTGGTTAACCCGTTTTTTCAAAATCTAGCCAGTTATGCATGGAGACCAGTTATCAGTATGGGCCTGTAAGCCTGTTTACCCTGATCTTTTCACCTTCATGAAGCCTTAACAGTCCGCTTTCCTCTGCAATAATCAGCATGGAATTCTTTTCAAGCTTTCCATTGACAACTGCAGTTTCAGGACCTTTTGCAAGCAGACTTACCCTGAGGATGTGAATGGTGCCGGTCGTTTCTTTGTATTTGTTGGATTGTCTGCCTGTATCCACTGTAAAGACATAAGTGCTGTCTACATCTTCAAGAAGTGCCCTGACAGGCACCTTCCATCCGTCAAGTCTTTTAACAACAATGTCCACGTCTGCTGTTGCACCGGATGGAAGTCCAAATGGCCTTTTTTCTGTATCTATTTCTATGGTTGCCAATGTCCCGTCATGTACTGCCGGATGTATTCTGCTGATTGAACAGGGTATGATTCTGTTTTTTTTCAGAATATATGCCTTGTCTCCTGCTTTTAGTAAGGGAAACATATCCTGTGGTATACGGACAGAGATATAGTATCCTTGTTCTGGATCTTCCATGGCCAGAATAGGCAAACCTGGTACGGCAAGGTCTCCTGGATCTTTCAGCCTTTCGGTTATGACCCCTGAAAACGGGGCATACAGAAAGGTGTAGGCAAGATTGGTTTTTGCGGTATGGAGTGATTGTCTGAGAACAGTTACCCTTGCCCTTGCACTATCCCGTGCCGAATGGGACAGGTCCAGTCTTTCCCTGCTTATGGCACTGGCAGAGAAGAGACTTCTGTCACGTTGATATATGGCCTCTCGTGTAGCATATTCCGTTTTTGCTGCTGCAAGGGATGCTGCAAGTTCATTTACCCTGTCCTGTTGAAGCCGGTTGTCAAGAGTTGCTAGCAATTCTCCCTTGTTGACGTGCCTTCCTTCCCGCACCTTTACTTCTGTCAGGTGTCCGGTGATCCTTGCCGCAATATTGGCAGATATCTTTGGTGTTATGGTGCCGAGAAAACGTTTTTTCTGTTCAAATGTTCCGTAAGAGACATTGACTGTATTAACCGCGAGAAGTAGATGTTCAGGAAGGGGTGTTTTTGCAAGTTCTTCCTTTTTGTGTCTTACGACTGCTATGCCTCCGACAATGAGCAGGAATACGACAAGTATTAATATGATTTTTTTTAGCATATCCGCTACCTCTTTAAAAAGAATACCTTGCCTGATATTCAAGGGTTATTTGTAAATGGTTTTCAGCTCGGACAGGGCTTTTTGAAGAGTCATTTTTTATCGCTTGTCCACTTATGGATGGGACCTGTCTATAATGCCTGCCGCAAGCTTGTATGCCACAATGGCCCTGTGAATGTCATACAGGGCTGACAGTTCGTTGGCCCTTGCAGACAGCCATTCTGCCTGGGCAATGAGGCTGTCTGTTATGGTTCCTGCCCCTTTGCGGTATTTAAGGTTCTCTATCCTGAAGCTTTCTATGGCTGTTGCCCTTATATCTCTTGCTACCTTGAAACGATGTCTTGCTGATCTTAGCAATGAAACTGCATGCAACAGCTCTGTATGTGCGTTAAGTTTAATATTGTCCAACCTGTTTTTTGCTGACAGCAGCCTTGCTTCTGCTTCTCCTACCCTTGCGGAAATAACACCGCCGCTGAATATGTTGAAGTTTATGCTGAGTCCGTATGACCAGACCGTGTCATCTCCGTTAAAGCCTGCTCCGGCCCGTCTTCCGTAGTCCCCTACAATATCGAGAGATGGCAGGTGATATCCCTTGGCAAACCTGACTTCTGCCCTGGCCCGTTCAAGCTCTTCAATTCCTTTCCTTACGTCAGGCCTGTGTTTGATTATTTCGTCAAGTTTTTTGTCAATTCTGTCTGTGACAGGATATCTTGCAGGAGGAAGTAGTATCCCTGCAGTATCTGGCAGGGATGAGGGGCCTGTGCCCATTAAAAAACCAAGGGTTTCTCTTGAACGTCTTTCATCTTCTTTTGTCTCTATAAGGGCCTGTTTTTGTGATGCCACCTGGGTTTCAATTCGCATAAGATCAACAGGGGCAATCCTTCCTACCGAAAGCATTGTTTTTGCATCTTTTTGGACCTTTTCAAGGGCAAGCAGGGTCTCTTCCCTGGCCTTTACAAGGGATTTGAGGAACAGAATACGATTAAAGACATTGGTAAGATTGGCAATTATATCCTGTTTTGTAAAACGCAGGTTGGCCTTTGATATTGCATTTGAAAACCTTGCAATAGATACCCGGGTCCAAAGACGGCCTCCTTCGTATACAGGGATTTTCAGATTTACACCGTACCTGTACAGGCTTCTACTGAAGGTATCAGGTGGTTTTGAGGGGCTTTTTGCCGGTGTTACTGCAATCGGATCACTCAGTCTGGAGTATGATCCATAGCTGTTTATCTGAGGAAGAAGGTTTCCCCATGCGGCCCTTTTCTCCTCCTTGGATGCAGCAACTTCGTTTTCCTTGCTTTTAAGAAGAGGGTTTTTTTTAAGAGCAATGTCTATTGCTTCGTCAAGAGTCAAAACCTTGCCGGCAAAAGAATATACAGGCTGTACAATGAGCGTAACAATGAAGAATGATATAAGGAAAATTTTTGGCACAGATGTCTTTCCTCCTATAGTTTAAGACCGTCTAACAGTATGTGTATCATTGTCTCAACAGCAGGCATTACCTTGGTATTGTTTGGAGGTGCTGACTGTATGGTTACTTCCTGTATAATAAACTGAATCAGCATTGCTATGAATCCTGCAGCCACATGATGGGGGTTTATGTCTTTAAAAACTCCATCTTTTATCCTTTCCCGGATATAATTTCTCAACAGGGCAAGACCGTATTTTGCTCTCTGTTCATAGTGTTTTTGGTACAGTTCAGGCCTTTCCAGCATGCTGAAGAAAATCAGCCTTACAGGTGATTGGTCTGTATTGCAAAGCATGTGTTTGCACAGATGCAGGGCTATGCCATGAAATACTCCGAAATCATCTTTATTTTTTATATGCTCTTTGATGTTGATGTCTTCTTGAAGGGGGTGTCCTTCACAGATGAAACTGATAAGTGCTTCATATAGGTCTTCTTTGGTTTTGAAATATTGAACAATCAGTGCCCTGCTTACCTTGCATTGCTTGGCGATCATATCCAGAGTTGTTTCTGAAAATCCCTTTTTTGCACATATGTTTTGCGTTTCTTTTAATATCTGAAGTCGTCTGTCTGTTTCGCTTAATTTTTTTATCATTCTTCCGTATGTGATGATGAGGTTATGAAATAAACCGTTCCGTATAACATACAAATCTGTACCTGATCAGTTCTGCCTGCTGACCGGTGCTCATCTGCGAATTGATTCTGGCAGTCAAGAAGTGTTCAGTCCAGAGATGATTTTTCACAAGATCAAGGAAAACGCGGAATTATGTGGAGAAGCACAGAGGTCCC